>Ga0255347_1003679_pt1 | contig 19652 bp, 8 predicted proteins | sample wastewater_treat_2_FD_192479 | JGI IMG/M metagenome (GOLD analysis project Ga0255347, IMG submission 192479) | Wastewater microbial communities from Lulu Island WWTP, Vancouver, Canada - plant24 | ecosystem: Engineered > WWTP > Wastewater > Unclassified | place: Canada: Vancouver, British...
CCACGTTATTGAAAATGTAGCGCCCGTCGGCCATCGTCGTGGTCGTGGCGACAACCACGCCGTTGGTCTTGAGCGACACGGTGACGCCCTCGATACCGTGGGTCATGTCGACCTCGCTGAAATCGCCGTCGGCATCCAGATCGTTCCAGACAGTGCCCCCGATCATGCCCGGACGCGCCTCGAGGAAATCCACGCCGGTCTGGTTCTGGCCGCTGGCGAGCGTCACCGCCACCCGCCGGCCGTTGCCGCCGCCCGCATCGCCGGTGGCGTACCATCCGGGCAGGCCCACAATCGTGACGGCATAGTCGCCCGGCGCCAAATCGGTAAACGAGTAGCGCCCGAGGCTGTCGGTCACGGTCGTTGCCTGTACCGCGCCGCACGGGGTGGTCAGGTTGACCGTCACACCCGCAAGCCTGTTCGTGTCCTCCGGATTGATAATGCCGTTGGCGTTCACATCCTCGAACACACTGCCCGACACGCTGGCAACCGCCGTGAAGCCGAAGTCCAGCGTCAGGTTGTCCGCCGCGTCGCCATTGGTGCCGTTGGCTCCGGCACCCTCCTCGCCGACTGCCTCGCCGGTCGGCAGCACGAGATCATTCATGCCCAGCACGACGGCGACCGAGGCGATGCCGTTGACCACCGTGCCCACACTGACCGGTGTGTCGTACCCGTGATCCCTGCCGTCTCCATCAAGTGTGGTGTCGGTCGAGACCCCGGCGCTGTTGACCTTTCCTATAAGCCCCGGCGAGTTGGCGACATCCACGACCGCCACGTAGCGCCCGGCCTCCAGTCCGTCGAAGCGGTACCAGCCGTCTGCATCCGTGGTCGTGGCCACAACCACATCGCCGGTGGGATTGCCGCCGCTGTCGGCCGCGAAGAGCTTAAGGGCCACGCCTGCGATGCCGACTTCGCCGCCGTTCTGAATACCGTCGTTGGCCGTGCCGCCGCCCGCGCCGTTGTCGAAGAAGACGCGGTTGCCGAGGCTGTAGAGCGGATAAAAGGCGAAGTCCACCGTCAGGTCGTCATAGGCATCGCCCAGCGGCCCGTAGCTGCTCAAGGGGACACTGCCCTCCACTTCGCGCTCCGGCTGCAAACCGTAACCCACGGTCACCGGCCGGCTGACAATCCCGCCCGGCACCACCGAATCTTCTCCCAGCGGTGTATCTAGCCCGTTGTCGCGCAGGTCCGCGCCCAGACCGGTCTGGCCGGTCACGCCGGTCGAGCTGCGGTAATTCGCCAGCTCGGGTGCGTTGGCCTTGTCAAGCACCACCACGTAGGTGCCCGGCAAGATACCGTCAAAACGGTAATAGCCCTTGGCGCACGTGGTCACGGTGCTCACCACGGCGCCGGTCGGGGCGCCGTTGCCATCCGCCGCGAAGAGCCGCATCACGACATTGCTGACGCCGCAGGTGCAGTTGGTCTTCATGCAGGAGATGCCGTTGTTCTCATTGTCCCTGAAGACCCAGTTGCCGATGCTGTAGGTCGGGGTGAAGCCGAAGTCCAGCGTCAGGTTGTCGCGGGCGTCGCCATGGGGGCTGTGCGCCCCGGCACCCTCGCCGGTCTCCTCGCTTTCGGCCTGTGCGCCGGGGCCGAGCGTCACCGCCACGCTGGCGATGCCGCCAGCCACCGTGCCCGCCGATACCGGCGTGTCGCGCCCGTGATCCCTGCCGTCGCCGGCCAACGTCGTGTCGCTCGACACGCCCGTGCTGCTGACCCAGTGCGCCAGCGCGTCCGCGTTGGCGACATCCGCCACCACCACGTAGCTGCCCGCGACCAGATCGTCGAAGCGGTACCAGCCCGCACTGTCGGTCACGTTGGTGGCCAAAGCCACGCCCGTGGGATTTCCGCTGGCGTCCGCCGCGAAGAGCAGCAGCGGCACGCCGCCGATGCCGCTCTCGCCCGCATCCATCACGCCGTTGTTGTCGAGGTCGGCGAAGACGCGGTTGCCGAGGCTGTAGACCGGCGTGAAGCCGAAATCCAGCGTCATGTCGCCGTTGGCGTCAATATAGGGGGACGCGCTGTCCTGATTACCGCCGAGGCCAGACTCGTTCGTCGGCTCGTTGCCTGCCGTGAGGGCGATCACCGGGCTCCACACCTCCGCGCCGAAACCGCCCGGCTGCAAAGCATTGTTGTCGCCATCGGCCTGATTGTCGGCGTTCACAGGTGTGCCGCTGCTGAGCGGTGTGCCGTAGAGCGCGCCGCCCGGCGCGAAGTTCGAGGCGGGGATGCGCACCACCCAGTTGGTGTTGTCCACCAGATCGCGGAAGAAGTAGGTGCCGTCGGAGGCGCTCTGGGTCGTGCCCCAATAGATCAGCCCGGTGGCGTTGGTGATGTAGAGTTCCAGCGTCACGCCGGAGATGCCTGGCTCGCCGCTGTCCCATGTGCCGTTGTTGTTGAGGTCGCTCCAGACCAGCGAGCCGAGGCTGACCAGATTGGTCTGCGCCAGCGTGGGCGCGTAGAAGCCGAAGTCCATGGTCATGTCGCCGTTGTCGTCGAGCCGTGGCGAGTGGTTGTCCTGTGTGGCACCCGGGCCGAACTCGTTAGGCACCGTGTCGTCCTCCGGCTCGCCGCCGCGGCTGAGCTGGAACAGTGGGCCAAGGACGGCCTGGCCGGCCGCGCTCTGCGCGCCGTTGCTGTCGTTGTCGATCTGGTCGTCCGCCGCAGAGTAGAGCGTGCTGGCGGTGTTGATGATCTCCAGCGGCCCGCCGGATGCAAACATGGTCGCCGGGATGCGGATGCGGTAGAGGCCGGGCTCGATATCGTTGAAGAGATAGGTGCCGTCGGCGGCGGTGGTCGTGGCCTGGAGCGGCGCGGGGCCAATCAGATCGCCGTCGGGATCCGCCTTCCAGATTTCGAGCGTCACGCCCGCGATGCCGCTCTCGCCCGCGTCGTGGCGGCCGTTGTTGTTGGCGTCGTTCCACACCAGCGAGCCGGCGCTGCAGTTGACGGAGTTGACCTCGATCATGCCGAAGTCGATGGTGAGATTATCGTAGTTGTCGCCGAACGGGCTGTTGGCGCCCGCGCCGGTACTGGTGTCGGTTTCGCCTGCGGGTTGCGCTCCAAAACCTATCGTGACCTTTCCACTCTCGATGCCGTTCGTGGCCGGGTAGTTATTGTCGATGCCCTTGTCGCCATTTTCACCGGCGGTCGTGTTGGTCGAGCTGAGCATGCCGGACAGGGCCCCGGACAACGAGAAGTTGGAGGGCGGCAGAAAAACCGTGTACTCCCCTGTCAGCAGATTGTCGAAGCGGTAGTAGCCCTCGGCATCCGTCACGGTCGTGGCCAGGGTCGTGCCGTTGGCACGCACCTCGACCCGCACGCCCGCGATGCCCGGCTCGCCGCCGTCCCGCACGCCGTTGCCGGCGGTGCCGCCGCCCTCGCCGTTGTCCCAGAAGATGCGGTTGCCGATGCTGAATGTCGGCGCGAAGCCGAAGTCCATCACAAGGTTGTCGTAGGCATCGCCGGTGGGCGAGTGCGCCGATGGCCCGGACACCGAGTTGGTCTGCTCGCCGAGCGGCTGCAACCCCGGCCCCAGCGTGATCTTTGGACCCGCGATGCCGTACGTCACACACCCCACGCTGACCGGCGCATCCTTGCCGTGGTCGCGCCGGTCGCCTGTCAGCGTCAGGTCGCTGCTGTAGCCCGCGCTGCTGACCATGCCGACCAAACTGGTCGATGTGGCGGCGGGGTCCACCCACGTCGAGCCGTCCTTGAAAACGAAGCCGGTCAGGTTGGTGGAGAGGCCCACGTCCACCACCACCACGTAATCGCCCGGCGCCAGACGGAAGAACCGGTACCAGCCGTCGGGATTGGTGAGCGCGGCGGTCAGGTTGTCCGTGCCGATCACCAGCGCGTTACCGGTGGGGTTGCCGCTGGCGTCCGCCGCGAAGATGCGCACCGCCGCGTTCGGGATGCCGGGCTCGGTGCCGTTCTGGATGCCGTCATTGGCGGTGCCGCCGCCGGAGCCGTCGTCCAGAAAGACGCGGTTGCCGATGCAGAAGGTGCGCACCATGCCGAAGTCCAGCACAAGATTGTCGCGGTCGTCGCCGTACGGCGATTGCGCGCCGGCGGCGGTTCCGCCGGTCTGCTCGCCGACCGGCTGCATGCCGGGCCCGAGCGTGACCGGCGAGGATGAGTAGCCGTTGGTGACCGGCCCGATGTTTGTCCGGGGATGGTACCAGCCGTGATCCCAGCGGTCGCCCGCCAGCGTCATGTCATTGGTGGTGCCGATCGTGCTGGTGTACACCGCAAGCCCGGGATTCGCGGCGACGGCCGCCTCGCGGTCCAGCACCACCACGTAGGTGCCCCTGACCAGCCCGTCCAGCCGGTACCAGCCGTCCGCATCGGTGACCGCGTAGGCCAGCGGCCCGCCCGTGGGACGCCCCTCTTCGTCCGCTGCGAAGGCATAAAGCGGAAAGCCTTGCAGGCCGGCCTCGTTGTCGTCCTGGCGCATGTCGTAGTCGTCGTCGGCAAAGACGCGGTTGCCGATGCTGTAGAGCGGCGTGAAACCGAAGTCCACCACGAGGTTGTCGTAGGCGTCGCCGCAGGGGCCGTGCCGTCCGGCGTCGAGATTGGGGTTGACCAGCTCGTCCAAAGGCTGTTGCCCTTCGCCGACGGTGATCGGCACGCTGGCGATGCCGTCCACGATGTTACCGACCGAGACCGGCGTGTCGTTACCGTGGTCGCGCAGGTCGCCGTCCAGCGCCAGACTGCTGTAATCCCCTCTGCTGCTGACGAAGCCGGCCAGAGAGGACGACCCCGCCACATCCGCCACCACCACATAGGTGCCCGCCGCCAGATGGTCGAAGCGGTAGAAGCCTTCCGCGTCCGTGACCGTGGTCTGCAGGGCCTGGCCGGCGGGCGCGCCTTCTGCGGCGGCGAAGAGCGCCATGCGCACCCCCGCGATGCCGCTGTCGGTGAAGTCGTGGACGCCGTCGTTGTTCAGATCCTTGAAGACGCGGTTGCCGATGCTGTAGCCGCTCACGTTGATCGTGAAGGTGTACTCCGCGCTGCGGTCCTCGCCGCCGTTGGCCCGGCCGCCGTCATCCTGCAGATAGACGGTGACGGTGGCGATGCCGCTCATGCCCGGCGCGGGCGTGTAGGTCAGCGTGCCGTCGGCGGATATGGACGGCGGCACGGAGAAGAGCGCGGCGTTGTCGTTGGTCACGTTGAAGGTCAGCGACTGCCCGCTTTCATTCGCCGGGCCTTTGCTGATCGACGTGGCCCATGCGGGCACGCTCTGCGCGCCGGCCCCCACCGTCAGGTATTGGTCGGCGCCTCCCGTGAAGCCCGGCGCATCGTTCACCGGCAGCACCGTCAGATACACCGTGGCGGTGTCCGCACGCCCGTTGTAATTGGTGATCGTGTAGGTAAAGCTGTCGCTGCCGTAGTAGTCCGGCGCGGGCGTGTAGGTGTAGGAGCCGTCGGCGTTCAGCACGAGCGTCCCGTGCGCGGGCTGGGTGTGGGCGACCACGGCGATGCCGAAGCCGTTCAGGTCGCTGTCGTTGTTCAGCACTCCCGGCGCGGGGCGGATCCAGACGCTGTCCTCCGCCAGCGAGATATTGTCATCTACCGCCGTGGGCGGCAGCAGCGTGCGCACTACCGCCTGCCCCGGCGCGTTGTCGCCCGTGCTCAGAGTGGTGTCGATGATCGTGCTGGTCCCGCCCACATAGGCCACCACGCTGTTGGTCGTTACTCCCGCGATCATCGCCCGCGCCTGAAAGGTGAAGTCGCGCGAACTGTTGGCCGGTATCAGTTCGGTCTCCGACCAGACCAGTTGCGTCCCGCTGATGGACGGATCAAGCATCGTCACCCCGTTCAACTGCGAGCTGCCCGGTATGTACGCCATGTGCGGCGGCAGGGTGTCGACAACGCGGTCGATCGTCATGTCGTTCGCCCCGCTGTTGGTGAAACGCACGGTGTAGGTCACGACCTCGTTGGTATAGGCCCGCGTGACGTCGGCCAGCTTGGCGAGCACCGTGGTGTTGACCGGCGACTGGATCGGCTGGAAAGTGCCGTAGCCCGAAGTGCTCGGGTGCGAGCTTTTGCTGTTCTGCGTGGCATAGGTCATCGGGCTGACCGGCGTGCTTTGCGCGGTCTCGACCAGGGCCTTGAAGTAATAGTAAGCGGTGTAGGTGAGTTCGCCGTTGGACCATTGCACCACATCGGCCGGCAACTGCAGGTAGTCGGTGACCGTCCGTGTCTGGCCGCTCTTGTTCCTTAGCACCAGCGAGACGTCGCAGAGCTGGAAGGCCCCCGCGTTCCAGGTGCTGAAAACCGCCGGGCTGAAGTTGATCAGATCGCCCGTCTTTACGTTGCCGGCATCGCCCGTCACCGTCACCGTCACCATGCCGCCGACCGTCGGCGGGTTCGGCCCGTAGGTCACGCTGTTGACCTTGCTGGAGTTGTTCTCGCCCGTCGTGGCCACGGTCAGGGAGAAGGTTTGGTTGGCGACCAGAGTGCCGCCCTCGGGATATCCCTCGTAAACCTTTACTGTGTGACTTTGCGGCTGCGTGGTGGTCGCCGTGGCGCCCAGATAGAAGTACACGGTCTTGTACGCCCCCGGCGGCAGATCATCGACGTGGCACATCCCGCTGTCGCCCCCGGCCAGCGAGACGATGCTGCCCGTGAAGCTATCCACCTTGACCCAGATGTTGGAATAGGCCACCGCCGTGTTATTGCTGATGATGTATGAGACATAACAGCAAGAGAGCCCTGTCGGGATATCCGTCTGCAAAACCGAGCCGGAGGTCCGCGTGATCGTGATGGCCGCAGCCACTGAGGGCGCACCGATCAAGGCCAGCGCGAGAAACACACACACGCACACACGGCGCAGTGTACCGCTCCGAAAGACGCGCGGATGAAAACCAAATTTGATTGTCAACATATCCCGCCCTCTTGTTTGATGCTTGATACTCTTGAAGTTCGTTATTTTTCCACGCAGCGCAGCGTCGGCCGGCACCGACTTCACAACTCTACTCCACTCTCGTGCGACGCGGCCAAAAACATCCGTCCCGTCCGCCCCATGCACAAGGCGACCACAGCTGGGATACATTGTCCCCGAAAAGCCGAGCCGCGTCAACCGGCTTGTGATGAACTCAAAACTGCCCATTATTGGCATAAGAAACTGGACGGGGGCGGCCTTTCTATGTCACAATGTCTTTGCTTTCTAAAAACCCTAAGAATGGTTGATTTTTCATGTCACGATTTATCATTAAAGGCGGTCGGCCTATCAGTGGTGTTCATCAGGTGCCGGGCAATAAGAATGCCGCGCTGCCGATGCTGGCTGCGAGCCTGCTGACCGCTGAGCCGGTGGTGCTCAGTAACCTGCCGCTAATCGCGGATGTGCGCACCATGATCGATCTGCTCGTCGAACTGGGCGCGGAGGTCGAATTGGACGGCGCGCGGCGGACGGTACGTATCTGCGCGAAACGCATCAAGGATACGCACTTGAATAAGGCACTGTGCGGTAAGGTGCGCTCTTCAATCCTTTTCGCCGGGCCGCTGCTGGCGCGTTGCGGTTCCGCCAAGCTCTATCCGCCGGGTGGCGATGTGATCGGACGCCGCCGCGTCGATACCCATCTCGATGGCCTGCGGCGGCTCGGGGTCTCGATCCGCACCGGCCGCTCCTATCTCTTCAAGACCACAAAGCGTCTTGAGGGACAGCGTATCCTGATGGATGAGGCGAGCGTGACCGCAACCGAAAATCTGGTCATGGCGGCGGCGCTGGCCAAGGGTACGACGCTCCTGTACAACGCGGCCTGCGAGCCGCATGTGCAGGATCTCTGTCGCATGATCAATGCGATGGGGGGGCGCATCAGCGGCATCGGTACGAACCTGCTGACGATCGAGGGAGTCGGGTCGTTGCATGGTACCGAGCAGCGGGTGGGGCCGGACTACATTGATGCGGGCAGCTACATGGTGGCGGCACTGGCCACTGGTGGCGAACTGACGGTCGAGGATGTCGAGTCGTCCGATTTCGAGGTGCTGGAGCGGCCGTTCAAGCGCCTTGGAGTTAAATGGACCTTCGACCGCGAGGCGCGGAGCCTGCGGCTGCCCGCGCGCCAGCGGCTCAAGACCGCCTATGATCTCGGTGACGCGATCCCCAAGATCGAGGACGGCCCGTGGCCGATGTTCCCCTCCGATCTGATGAGTGTGTTGATCGTGTTGGCGACCCAGACGCGCGGCACCACGCTCTTCTTTGAAAAGATGTTTGAAAGCCGCATGTACTTTGTGGACCACCTGATCGGCATGGGGGCGCGCATTGTGCAGTGTGACCCGCACCGCGTGGTGGTGACCGGTCCGACGCAGCTCCACGGCTCGCGCGTGGCCAGTCCGGATATCCGGGCCGGTATGGCGCTGCTGGTGGCGGCGTTGTGCGCCAAGGGCGAGACCGAGATTTTGAACGCCGGCAGCATCGACCGCGGTTATGAGTCGGTCGAAGTGGAGTTGCGGCGGCTGGGCGCGGGCATCGAGCGGGTGAGCGACTGAGACAAGTCCATGAGGGAGGGGGTGCGAGTATGAAAAGACAGGCAATGATCCTGTGTTGTGTGGGGTTGTGTGCGGCGGCGTCGATGGGCGAGACCGTCATCAAAAGCGTGGACGCCCAGGGGCCGCCTGCGGGGAAGAAATGGAAGCTTGTGTGGAGCGACGAGTTCGAGGGCACGGCCATCGACATGCAGCGCTGGCAGAACGCTTCCCCGGATGGGAAGTGGGACTACCCCGGATTTCAGACCCGATACGCGGCCGAAAACTGTGCGTTAGACGGCAAGGGGCACCTTGTCCTCAGCCTGACCCGGGATGCGGACGGCACGGTCCGGTTTAACAATGGCCTCCAGTCGCGGACGTTCGAGCAGGCCTTCGGGTATTTCGAGACCCGCGTGCAGTTCTCGACCCAGCCGGGGTGGTGGACGGCGGTCTGGCTCTCGGGAGTGCCGTACGGCGAAGGCACTGACACGTTCCAGAGTCCGCAAGAGTTCGATATTTTCGAGGATTTCTACAAGCCGAAGGTCAAAAACGACATCAGCCACTGCTACCACGCCACCGCGTCGCTGAGTACCTACAAGGATCAGGGCGACGGCAAGGGGATCGGCGGCAACGATATGCTGTCGCGAACAAATATCGCCCGTTGCTCCAAAGGCAAAGTCGTGACGCTGGAGCGGTACGGCGGATGGCACACCGTGGCTTTGGAATGGACGCCTCTGGAACACATCTTCTATGTGGACGGCCAGGAGACGCTACGCCAGAACTACCGGGAGGTTCCGATCACCACGGTTCCGCAAAGGATCTGGATCAGTGAGTGTCTGCGGACGCCCAAAAAGTTGAAGAAGGACGGCGGCCATCCTCCCTTCTACGGCTTTTTGGAGGACGCGACGTTTCCGGACCAACTGGTGGTCGATTACGTCCGGGTCTACGAGGAGGACTACGGGAAGAAAACAGCGCCCGCAGTCACGGTGACACTGGACGGGAAACCGGAGGAGTGGCGGCAGGACCAGCCGATGACGTTCCATGTCCACGCTGATGATCGTGACGGCACCGTGAAGAAGGTCTATCTTTTTTCTTCAGGCTACATCCGGGCCGAGGCGGATGTGCCTGCGCCCGCGCCCGCATCGGGATGGTCCCGCTTGGCGTCGCTGTTTGCGAAACGTGGCCATTCTGTCGACCAGACGTTTACCGTGACCAACCTTTTCGAGGCCGACAACACGATTATCGCCATGGCAAAGGATTGTGACGGTCTGATCGGCTTGTCGGTGCCGCTCCAGATCACTGTGCTTACTGGTCGCGAGTACACGGGCACCGCATATCAGGGCAAGCCCCAGACCATCCCGGGCAGGATCGTCGCGGGCCATTACGACGAGGGCGGGAGGGGCGCGGCCTTCCAAGACAACACCGACAAGGGGGATCCGAGAGCGTCCTGGCGGAATACAGAGATCGCCAACAGCGTCGAGTCGGCGATTCCGGTGACCGCGCGATGGGTGACCTACCGCGTGCATGTGGAGGAGTCTGGCGAGTATGACGTCGAGCTGTTCATGAACCGTCCTGACTACGGAAGGAAAGGCAAAGACTTCAGCGCCATTCCAGACGATGTGGTTCAACTGGAGGTGGATCGGGTCAAGGTCGCCGAATGGAGCTTGCCCGCCGCGTGGGATTCCGGCTATGGATTCCGTAACCCGACTCTTCCGATGGGCAAGCGGAGGGTCAAGCTGACGGCCGGTGACCACCAGCTCATCGTGCGGTTTGGCAGGGCGAAGAGTCCGCACACCTTCTTTGGCGGTTTCATGTTTACTAAAAAAAGCGGTTTACCTTCCGAGGGTGTTTAGGTAAGCTATTCTCGTTTTAAATCATGGGTTGAAAGGGGGCGTTTCTGGAAACGCGGCGGAGTGGCAGTGTCAAGTATAAGAGGATCTTGCTAAAGCTAAGCGGTGAGGTTCTCGGGAACCGCTCGTCAGGAGAGTGTATCGATCCGGACGCGCTGGCTTCGATGGCGCGGCGTGTGGCGCGGGTCGCCGGGCTGGGTGTGCAGATCGGCATTGTGCTGGGCGGCGGCAACATCTTCCGCGGGCTCAAGGGCGAGTCCAAGGGCGTACACCGCGTCACCGGCGACAACATGGGCATGTTGGCCACGATCATCAACGGGCTGGCGATGCAGAACGCGCTTGAGCAACTGGGTCTGGAGACGCGCTTGCAGACGGCCATCGAGATGCATCAGGTGGCTGAGCCTTTCATTCAGCGCAAGGCGCTCCGGCACTTGGAAAAGGGGCGCGTGGTGATTTTTGCGGGTGGCACCGGCAACCCCTACTTCAGCACCGATTCGGCGGCAGCGCTGCGCGCCAGCGAGATCGGAGCGGAGGTGTTGCTGAAGGCCACGAAGGTGGATGGGATTTACACGGCGGATCCGAATCTGGACCCCAACGCGACGCGCTACGAGAAAGTGACCTACGAGGATGCTCTGCACAAACGCCTCAAGGTGATGGACTCGGCGGCTTTCGCGCTGTGCATGGATAACCGGATCCCGATTGTGGTGTTTGATTTTTACGACGAAGATGCGTTGGAGCGGATCGTTTGCGGTGAGGCAATCGGTACACTGGTGGGCGACAAGACGCAGCTTGGATAGATCAGGAGAGAGACGATGAACACACTGAATGAAGTATTGCTGGACACCGCCGACAAAATGGGTAATTCGCTCAAGATGCTGAAGGACCAGTTTGCTGGCCTGCGTACCGGCAAGGCGTCGCCCGCGTTGGTGGATGGCGTACAGGTCACTTACTACGGCACACCGACTCGTCTGCGCGATCTCGCGAACATCTCGACGCCGGAGCCGCGCCTGATCGTGATCAGTCCGTTTGATCCCACGGCGCTCTCGGAGATCGAGCGGGCGATCCTTGCAGCCAACCTCGGCGTGACCCCGCGCAACGACGGGCGCGTGATTCGTGTCCCGATCCCCGAACTCAACGAGGAGCGCCGCAAGGAGATCGTCAAGGTGGCCAAGCGCCAGGCTGAAGAGGCGCGCGTTGCGGTCCGCAATGTGCGCCGCGACGGCAACGATGCGGTCAAGGCCCTGCAGAAGGATGGAAAAATCACGGAAGACGAGCGCGACCGGGGATTGGATGAGGTGCAGAAGGCCACGGACTCCTACATCGCGAAGATTGATGAAGAACTGAAAAACAAAGAAGCGGAGGTAATGGCCGTATAGACGGTTGTTGCCTGGAGGCATAAGTCATGGCAGAGCAGGATCAAGTTAACCAGGGAGCAATCCCCCCGAAAGTGTCACCACTTGACAAGCCGGAGGGCCAGGCGGCAGTGACCCCCGCCGGCGCGGCGGCTAATGCGCCGCGTCCGATCACCGTCCGCCTGAAGCCTGCGGCGCCCGCGTCGTCCGCGCCTGCGGCCCCCGCGCCCGCAGCCGCGCCGCAGCCACCGCGGACTATCGACCCCAAAGCGACATCGCGCATACCGGTGCCTGAAGAGGTGGCCGCAGCAGCAGCACCACCTGCGGCGATCCGCCCCGCGACCGTGCGCCTGCGTCCGGTCGCCCCGTCTGGCGCGGCGACGCCTGCGGTCACCCCGCAAACCGTGCCCGGATCCACTCAAGCGATCACTCAGGTTGAGTTGTCATCCACAGCTCCGATCGCGCCGGTTGTTCCCGTGCAGCCGCAGCCGCAACCGCCGCCGACTCCCGGTGCGTCCCCGTTGCCGGACGGCCCCAAGCCGCTCTCTGCGGCTCAGGTGCAGGCTGCCAAATCGAAGACGTCGCGTATCTCGCTGGATGCGGCTATCGGTGTTGCGCCCGCCGAAAGTGTAGGCCCCAAGACGATCCGTCTGAAGCGTCCGTCTGATTTGACTGCCCCGCCAGCGGCTCCCACAGTGGCTTCGGTGCCGTTGTCACCGGCTTCAGCCCGCAAGACCTCCCGCATCCCGGATGCGGCCGTGCCGTCGGCTGAAGGCGATGGTGGCGCGGGTGTCACTCAAAAGAAGACGCTGAAAATCAAGCGCCCGGGCAAGTCCGATGATGCTGCGGATGCGGCGGGGACGGAAGGCGAAGGGTTCCCGGATGGCGTGCAGATGACGCCCATCAGCCCGCTGGACTTCCCGGTGCAGAGGGAGGAGTCTTCGGTCTTTACGACGTTCGCTGCGATCTGCGCGATTGCCGCCGCCGTGGTGCTCGTGCTCCTGACTCTCTGTTTGGGTGCGCACGCCATTGGTCCCGATGCCGGCAGGAATGCTCTGGCGTCGATCAGTGGTCCAGAACTCCCGTGGCCCGGGCGTATCGCGAACTGAGGCTGGGTTACGACAGACGGTTTTTGAAGTCTTCGTAACCGAAGGTGCGTACGGTGTGCGGGGTGCCGTCAGGCTCGCGTAACATGATCGAGGGAAGACGGATGCCGTTGAAGGTGTTGGTCTTGACCATTGTGTAGTGCGCCATGTCTTCGAAGATCACGCGGTCGCCGGTCCGCAGCGGCGTGTCGAACGACCAATCGCCGATGATGTCGCCTGCGAGGCAGGTGGCACCCGCAAGCCGTACGGTGTGGGCCTTGACACCGGGGTCGCAACCGAGGTCGGCTTCCGGGCCGGGGCTGGCCTGACCGCTCCAGGCGGCGTCGCGGAAGACGCGGGGACGGTACGGCATCTCCATCACGTCCGGCATGTGACAGGCACACGAGGCATCGAGGATGGCGATGGACATGTCGTTGTCCACCACATCCAGCACGGTCGCCACGAGCGTGCCGGCGTTGAGGGCGCAGGCCTCGCCGGGTTCGAGGTAGATGGTTTCGATATTCGGATGGCGCGCACGGAATGCGTTGAGTGTGTCGCACAGCAGATCAAGATCGTAGTCAGACCGCGTGATGTGGTGGCCGCCGCCGAAATTGATCCAAGAGAGACGCGGCAGCAGGTCGCCGAAGCGTTCTTCGATCGCGGCTAGCGTGCGTACGAACGGCGCGGCATTCTGTTCGCACAGGGTGTGCGAGTGCAGCCCGGTTACGCCGTGCAGCGTTTCGCCGTCAAAGGCCGCGCGGCGCACGCCCAAACGCGAGCGCGGGGCGCAGGGGTCGTAGATTTCGGCTGCGCCTTCGGAGTGCTCCGGATTGATGCGCAGACCGCAGACGACATCGCGTCCGCTTTCGGCTACGACACGCTGGAACAGGCGGAGCTGCGCGAAGGAGTTGAGCGTCACATGGTCGGCCAGCGTCACGATTTCGCGCATCTCGGCTTCAGAGAAGGCGGCGGCGAAAGCGTGGACTTCGCCACCGAAGGTCTCGCGGGCGAGGCGCGCTTCATGCACCGAGCTGGCGCAACAGCCGTCCAACACGCGCCGCATACGGGGAAAGACGCTGAACATCGAGAAGGCTTTCAGCGCAAGCAGGATGCGGCAGCCGGTACGGCGTTTGACATCGTCCAAGATGGCGAGATTGCGTTCGAGGGCAGCGGCATCAACAACGAAAGCTGGGGTAGGATGAGGGAACATAGAAGTTAGAAGTTGGGATTTAGGAGTTAGGATTTAGGAGTTGGCATTGCTCGGATTCGTTTAACCACAGAGAACACAGAGAGCACAGAGGTTTTTGGGGGCAGTGGTTTTTGATCCGTCTGATCCACCTTACAGCCTCACGGCCTCACAGCCAATTGAAAGGGTTTGAGCGAGATGCATCAAAAATGCGTTAAGCAGTGCCGCCATGAGCGGCAATGTCTTGCGGGTCTGTTCGATCACCCCTTCATGCGACAGGTTCGGGCCGCTGATGCCGGCCGCCATGTTGGTGATGCAACTCAGGCCGGCGGTACGCAGGCCAGCGGCGTTCGCGACCGTGGCTTCGGGCACGGTGGACATGCCGACGGCATCGGCGCCCATGCCGGCATAAGCGCGGATCTCGGCCGGGGTTTCATAGACGGGACCAGAGGTGAAGGCATAGACGCCCTCGCGAAGAGCCGTGCCGGCATCGTGCGCGGCTTTGCGCAGCAGGTCGATGAGCGCTGGTGAGTAGATTTGCGATTGATCCGGAAAGCGCGGTCCCCAGCCGGGCATGACCGGTCCGATGAGCGGCGAGATGCCGACCGTATTGATGTGGTCACGGATGATCATCAGGTCGCCGGGGGTGAACGAGGGCGTGATGCTGCCTGCGGCGTTGGTGATTAGCAGGTTGCGGGTGCCCAAGCGGCGCAACAGTTCAACGGGCATCACGACCGGTCCCCAACCCGCGCCCTCATACCAGTGACGGCGGCCCATAAAGGCCGCGATGCGCAATCCGTGGCGGTCAAAAAGCAGGAACTCACCGGCGTGGCCGACGACCGTGCTGGCACCGAGCCCCGGAATCTCACTGTAGGGCAGGCGCAACAGCGGCGTGTCAACGGCCAGTGCCTTGCTCCAACCCGAGCCAAGGATCATGCCGCAGTCCGGCGGCTGTTCGCGGCAGAGATCGGGCAGAGCAGCGGCGGCGGTTTCGAAAAAGTCAGGGGTCATGCGGGTTCCTCCAGAGTGATGGTTTTCGGGTCCGTGAACGTGATGCGGCCCTCGCAGACCGTCAGCACCGGTCGGACGTGCAGCGTCCAGCCGCCGAACGGTGTGTTACGCGAGAGCGAGCGGAAGGTGTCGGGCGTCACGCGCCATGGCGTTCGCGGGTCGATCACCACAAGGTCCGCGAGTACGCCGGGCGCGAGAGAAGGCGCGGGACAACCTAGCAACGCGGCGGGGCCGGTAGTCCAACGGGCAACCCACGTCAGCGGGGAGAGGCCCTCTTGGAGAACCATGATTTCCCAGATGACACCGATCGCGGTTTCGAGGCCGATGACACCGAACGCGGCTTTGAGGAAGCCGCGGGTTTTGCTCGCGGCGGTGTGGGGCGCGTGGTCGGTGGCGAAGAGGCCGAGCGTACCGTCCAGCACGCCGTCGCGGAGGGCGCGCACGTCCTCGCGGTTGCCGAGTGGCGGATTCATGCGGTAGTTGCCGTCATCGCCGGGGATGTCGTCGGCGGCGATTGCGAGGTGGTGGGGCGAGGCTTCGCCGGTGACCGGCAGGCCCTCGGCGCGCGCGGCGCGGATGGCCGCCACCGAGTCGGCGCACGAAGCGTGCTGGATGTGCGTGGCGCAACGGGTTTCGCGGCAGAGCCGGATGTCGCGCAGCACGGCCTCGACCTCGGCTTCGGGCGGGAAGAGCGGCAGGCCCAATTGACGCGCGATCGGGCAGTCACGGATCACGCCGTCTTTGGCAATCGCCGGAACGACCGCATGATCCATGACCGGTTTGCCGAGCCGCTTGGCGCGCGTCATCGCTTCGCGCATGACCGCATCGTCGTCGACCATCGCGCCGTCATCGGTGAAGGCGGCGGCACCGGCGGCAGCGAGGGCATCGAGGTCGGCGATTTCACGTCCCTGCCGACCCTGAGTAATACAGGCGGAAGGCAGAATCCGGACCGGCAGGTCGTCCTCGACCTGCTCACGCACCCAAGCGGGCGTGTCGCCGGCGGGCATGGTGTTGGGCATGGTCACGACCCGCGTGAACCCACCGGCCGCGGCTGCGGCCGCGCCGGTGCGGCGCGTTTCGGCGGCGGGGGCGCCCGGATCGCGGAAATGGACATGGACATCCCAGAAGCCCGGCGCGACCAGCAGGCCATCGGCATTGATGCGCGGCACGTCTGCGGGGGGAGCGGAACAGGAAAGGATCATCCCGTCGCGCACGTAAAGATCGGCGATTCCATCGCGGTTGAACGCGGGGTCCAGAATCCGTACGTTTTGAAGGTAAAAAGTCGTCATCACGCAACTAGTGTACGGGGTGCGTCAGAGAAATGCAACCGCACTTTGTTTGACGAAGTCGCGTTGACTTGACCTTCCCCAGAGGGATATACTTAACGCCTGAAGGGACGGTGTTTTCGCATCGGCTGTCATGCAAAGGGTGGTTATGAGTGACTGTTCAAAGCGATGGCGGACCTTGCCGGGTACAAAGGCGGCGCCGCGTGTTCGGGCGTGCGCCTTGGTGTGCTTTTTCCTGATGGCTTGTACGGCGAGTCCATTATTCGGCCAAGTCGTGATCAACGAGATCTCGGCGGCCAATTCCGACCGGCAGTTGAGGCGGACGGCGGATGGCTACCCCGTATTAGGGACCACGCCTCCTTGGTATGCGGATGCGTTTGATGACAGCCACTGGAAGGAGTCGAAAGGCCCGTTTGGATTCGGTTCGTTCAGCGGTGTCAGCCTCGGTTTGAATGTGTCGGGTCTGATGCAGGGCAGGGTGCCCTCGCTCTATGTGCGCAAGGCCTTCGCCGTCACCGCAAGCCAGGCGTCTTCGACTGCCCGGCTCGAACTGGTAACGCGCTTCAACGACGGGTTCATCGCTTTTCTGAATGGCGTGGAGGTGGCCCGGCGCAACATGGGCAATCCCGGCATGTACGCCTACCGCGACCAGACCGCGTTCAATACCAACTTCCCCGGCGCGCCGGCCACGGTCATCGATCTGGGTGCCGCCAACACGCGCTTGCGCACTGGCACGAACCGGCTCTGCATCCAAACTCACAACAAATCCGTGACCAGCGGCGATCTCCTCTCCATGGCGGATTTGCGGATATCCGGTTCGCCAGCCGTCACCCTTGTCGCGAACACGGACGTCTGGCGCTACTTCGCAGGTGTGGCCGAGCCTTCAGGCGGACTCATCGATTACGGCATCATCGACGGTGTGCCGCAGACAGCGACGTGGGCGACGCTGGGGTATAATGATTCCTCGTGGCCCGAGGCTTACGGTGCCTTCGGCTATGAGCGTTCGGGCGGTCTGGTGCTCGGTACGAACCTGCTGAACGAGATGTACGGCATTACGCCCTCGCTCTATGTGCGTACCCTGTTCACTGCCACGTCGGCCGAGGCCGCCTCCAGCGAACCGCTCCGGCTCACGCTCGATTATGACGACGCTATCATCGTCTATCTCAACGGCCGCGAGATCGCCCGGAGGAATGTGGGCGTCGTCAACACGATCACCCCCTGCACCGCCCTGGCCAGCGCCGGCCACAGTGCCAGCGAGGATGGCGGTGCCATAGAGGTGGTGCCCCTTGGTCCCGCCAAGACCCTGCTGGCCACCGGCGACAATGTGCTCGCCCTGCAGATTCATAACAACAGCCTGACCAGTTCCGATCTGATCGGACGCGCCACGCTTGAAACGACCGGCGCGACCCCGCGCACGCTGGCGCGTCCCACGGACCCCGGCCGCTTCTTTGTCGGCACGCGCGAACCGCAAGCTCCGTCCGGCGATGAGGAGGACGAGACCGACATCGAGGAGGACACGCCTGACTCGGAGAGCGACTGGATCGAACTGTATAACACCAGTGGCGAGCCGGTTAATCTGACCGGCTGGTCGCTGACCGACGATGCTGAAAAGCCGCGCAAATGGTATTTCCCGGCGGGTAGCAGCATTCCGGCTGGCGGCTATCTGGTTGTGATGGCCACCGGGTTCAACATCGGGCCAGCCGACGGTGCGACCTACCTGCACACCAACTTTAAGCTCAGCAAGACGGGCGAGTATGTCGGCCTGGTGGATGCCTACGGCACGGTGGTCAGCGCGATCGCGCCGACGTATCCTCGTCAACTCGCATTTTACGTGTACGCACGGAACTTCCTCGGCTCGTATGTGTACTGCGATACCGCCACACCCGGTGCGGCGAATACCGGTACGCCCTTTTCGGCCATCACTCCGCCGCCGGTCTTCAGCCACTTGGGCGGATTCCACGCCGCATCGTTCCCGTTGCAGATCGCCTCGCCCGATCCGGCGGCCGTCATCCGCTACACCACCGACGGCCGGGTTCCCAGCGAGACGGTTGGCACTGTCTACAACGCGCCGATTACGCTGACAGCCGCGACCACCGTGCGCGCCCGTTGCTTCAAAAACGGCGAGATCCCTTCCGACACCGTCACGCACACGTTTCTCATCGCGCAGTCCACGGCACGCCAGACCTTGCCGGCGCTCTGTTTCTCCGGCGATCCCGAGCTGACCCTCTACGGCCCGAATGCTAGCGGTGGCCCTGTTAATGGCGAGGGCATCATGGCCATCAAGGGGGGCAGCTACGTGAGCGATCTATGGAACAACCTCGGCGATATGGACGCTTTCAACATGCCGATGCAGAACGGTCGGCACTCCGAACGCCCGGCCGGCTTCGAGTACTATCCGGTCAGCGGCGTGGCGCTGCGCACTGAGGTCGGGCTGCGTATCTCCGGCAGCAACCACGCTCGTCCGCGTTATCGGCTGACCACCGCCCCTTCGTCTAGATTTTCGCCCACCGACTTCAAAAACAAGCCCTCGTTCAACTATTACTTCCGCAACGAACTAGGCGAGTCGCCCCAGAACTACGCCTTCTTCCCGGAGAGCCCCGTGACGTTGTTCGAGGACATGCGTCTGCGCGCCGGAAAAAACGATGTTGACAATCCGTTCATCAAGGACGAGTTGATGCGGCGCATCTTCATCGGAACCGGTCAGAAGGGCTCGCGCGGCACCTTTGTCTCGCTCTACATCAACGGCGTATGGAAGGGCTACTACAATCTCTGTGAACATCTGCGTGAAGCCTTCATGCAGCAGCAGCACGACAGTGCCGCGCTCTGGGATGTGGTGCAGGTGGGCTCCTTCGCCAGCGGTGACGCGATCCATTGGAACAGTACCCTCACCTTTCTGCGCACCAGCGATCTGACAGTGCCCGCCACCTATGCCATAGCTCAAGAGTATGTCGATGTCGACAATATCGCCGACTACGTGATGGTAAACGCCTACGCCGCAATGTGGGACTGGCCCAACAACAACTGGGTGGCGGCGCGCGAGCGCGCTCCGCGGGGCCGTTGGCGTTTCTACATGTGGGACGCCGAGGGCGGTTTCGGTTCCGACAGCCGCAACCCCGCCACCTACGACAGCTTCATCGGTGATCGCGATGGCGACGGCGTTGGTAGCGATTCGAATACCGTGCGCATTGACATCGGCGATGCCGCCGCAACCGCATCCAACGCGCCGAAGGATGTCCGCACGTTCTACACGCGGCTGCGTTCGTCGCCCGAGTTCCGCTTGCGCTTCGCTGACCGCGCGCAGAAACATCTTTTCCACGGCGGCTGTCTCACGCGCGAGAGCATGCAGGCGACTTACACGATGCTGCGTGACTTGATCAACCCAATCATGCGTGAGACTATCGGATCTTACATGAATG
>Ga0255347_1003685_pt1 | contig 19628 bp, 19 predicted proteins | sample wastewater_treat_2_FD_192479 | JGI IMG/M metagenome (GOLD analysis project Ga0255347, IMG submission 192479) | Wastewater microbial communities from Lulu Island WWTP, Vancouver, Canada - plant24 | ecosystem: Engineered > WWTP > Wastewater > Unclassified | place: Canada: Vancouver, British...
AGCCTTACTCATGGAGATCAGCGAGGAGTGGCAGATCGGAAAACATTATTGTGCTGGCAAGTCATTAAGTTATTAAAGAACTATGGGTATTTCCGACTCGAATTTACAGAAAAAAGGTTGCGTAATCGAATCGTCCCTCCAATTAGTCACTTTGATTTCAGCCCGGTTATTCTGTTGATCATTCTCCAAATCATTGAAAGAATTTTATTGAAATTCCTATCATGAGCAGGAAAAGAAAGTACGAACTCCACGACGGAAAGACAGGGGCGGCAATTGCTGTACGTATAACACCACGTACGGCCAAGAATGAGATTTTTGCTATCATGGATGATGGGACAGTAAAAATAAGACTGACCGCTCCGCCAGTGGATGGCAGAGCAAACGAAGCCTTAATAAAATTCTTATCAGAAGTGCTTGATGTGCCCAGTTATCAAATTGAGATTGTCGGTGGACAAACCGGGCATGACAAGCTGATTTCAATTATCGGGATGACTTCAGAGAGCGTTCAGCAAAAAATTCTACAACACCTTGCGCGATAAAGAACAATTCGCATAGAACAAATCTCGTTGCAAGAGCAAGGCAACCTCACGCAAGTTCCCAGGGCGGCAAACCAGTGCCTCCAAGGCAGCCGGGATTTGAGAACCGCCCTGTTTTATAAGGTAGCGTAATCCTAATAATTGCAAAGGGTAATCTTGTGAATGAATGAGAGTACCCAATAAATCACTTGAGTTCCCTTTATAAGGGGAATCTGAACTAATCGTTTCGAGGAAATGGAGAATTGTGGGGTTTTTGCCCAATGGGGGTAAGGGACGAGGAATAAAAGGGGCTGGGCTCCATTGGTTTTCGATGGCCTGGGCTGCAGCATCCCTTACCATCCATGCGTGATCAGTGCTGTTAAGATGGTGAAGTTCTTTTACGGACCAGTCTTGATTGATCATTCGTAGACCAGCAATTGCGTTACGCCGACAATTGGAGTCCTCTAAGGTTGCATACCGCTGTAATTGTTCAAGCCCTTCATCCCCTTCAAGAGACATTAAAACGCCTATGTTTTGCCCCCCTAACCCGTGCATTTCGAAATCGATCAGAGAAGCCCTATCAAGTTCAGGATGCCTGATGAGCATGAGCAAAGCCAGTTCTCTCAGCATAGGTAGATCACTGGAAAGGAATGGCGCGAGGAGATCGGCGTATTTTGCTTCTCCGCTAAGACCGACGAGCAGAATGATCAGTTGAGAAGTGTCTATATCAGTAGATGATGAGAAATGCTTCAGGAGGTAAAAGAGAATGTTTTCCTGTGAATAAAAAATGAGGTTAGCGGCAAGATAACGCGTGGAAAGCGGCAATTTGAGCGAGGTAACAACCTTCGCGATTTTTTCTAAGCCAGAGCCACAGAGTACCTTTTTATTCTTTTTTACCAGGATATGCTCTAAAGTTAATAGCAAATTCATGTCATTAATTTGCTCGGATCTTTGCACCCATTCTCCCAGGTAATGGGTCTGGTGAGAGAGTTGCGTGATCCTGTCTTCAATCGGGGAACACAATAACCTGGCGGGATCGAGAACCAATGGATGGCTGTCTGACATAGCCAATAAATGGCAATTCAACTCGGCGTTTAACAGTCGAAGATGCCCATCTGGGTTACTGATAAGAACTCGGTTGTTTATCAGAGCATCAATTGCCTTTTCACCTGAAATCGTTAAGGAGGGTACGTCGTTGCTTGGAGGTAAGCGGACCAATCCTTCCGACTGAAACAGGCTGGAACCGTTCTCTAAAGGATGGGCATAACTTCTTAACAGAAGGACCAGTTCATGTGCCGATAGCTTATTCCCGGTCACGTAGCGGATGTAAGGTTCCACGAAGGATTTCTCTGACTTACTGGATGGAAATAGATAGGAAAAGACCTGAATGGTTGTACTGAATAATTCAAGTGAGGGTTTAAATTGTTTCACCCAACCTTGTACAACTTCTTTTTCCAGTAGGCTGGAGTTGTCTAAGAAAAGGCCGCATATTTTTAACGCTAATCTCTTGTTTTCTTCCAGGGAAGGAGGTTTGAGATAAAAAGAGACGAAACCGGCTTTAATTAAATTCCCTGTATAAAACGGGCCTGAAACCGTAATTATTTGGACGGATGGGTTTTGTATTAGAAATTCTTGGATGCGAATAACATACTCATCAAATTCTTCAGGTTCTAATTCATCAAGCCCATCTAAGCAGAGCAGCAATCTTTTTTGGGAACGATATTTTTCAATGATGGGCTCAAGGCCGTTTTTTTTATTAATGGCACTGCGAGCCCCTATACTGTCAAGAATAGCATTTTCAAGCGTTTTTTCAGTTCCAGAAAAAGTGAGATTTCTGGCATGAATGAAAATAGGTAAAAACTGATTTAGCTCAACAACAGGGCATCTTCCTTCCAAAAGCTCAATTACCAGGTTGGCAATGGTACAAGATTTTCCAGATCCGATACGCCCTTTGAGCACCACATTACATCCACCTGACAGAGCTTCACCGAGCGAAAGCAAAGGGAAGGGGTACTCTATTGCCAATTCTGGTATTTCGGCGATAGCGAGAGGTTTAAGCAACAAGCCATGTATTTCTTCAATATCCACTGATGGATCAAGGTAGAGTGGGTTACTGATCAATTTGCGAGAGATAAAAAGGTCACTCAACCGGCAAAAGAAAGCGAGCAAGTGTGAGCTTTCAGCCTCGCGCAAGAGAAATTTTCTGAGCTCTTGCTCATCATTGCGGTTTATTCCTGATTTTTTCTTTGCTTTATGCTTGTGTTTCTTGAAAAACAATAGGACATTGCGGCGTTTAATAAACAAAGTTAATAAGATACCTGCGGTTATGCCTATGATGAGCGATAATAAATCAGGCTTAAACATACAGGTCTCTAACCTAATCTGCGTAAAGAATCCTGCCGCAGGTTGGGCAAGAGATAATATCAATTCTGGATTTGGCTGATTGGCATTCCGCAGGGGTTAAAGTTGAACCGCAGACTGAGCACATTTGGTCTTCGATTTTTGAGACAGCGATACCTTTTTTCTTACTTCTTAAGGCATCATAAAGATTGAATAAATCATCGCCAACCTGAGAGACCACCAGGTCACGTTCTTTAAAAAGATGCTGATGGATAGTTATGAGCTCTCGCTTTTCTTCAACAAGGAGAGCGTTTATATTCAATTGTTCCAATTCGGCTGTTTTTAAGCGATCCAAAGAAAGAGCCAGCGCTTCTTCCAGTGATTCGATTTTCACCATCAATTCAAGTTGTTCATCTTCAAGGTCGGCGATATTTGACTGAATAAATGCGATTTCTTTTTGCAGATCCTGTAATTCTTTGGGATTTTTAATTGTACCGGAATAAAGAGAGGATTCGGATTGTTCGAGCTTATTTCTCCGGTTGAGCAAATTGTCTTCGATACGATTCATCTCAATCCTCAGCACACTGAGTTCTTCCGATAACTTATCTGTTTCATTTTTTATCGATTTAACCGTTGTGTCATTGGATAAGGAAGTTTCGATTGATTCAAGACGGGTCGTGTTCGCCATAAGACTGGAATCGATTTTCTGCAGTTGATACAGATGAAAAATTGAACTCATAAATAGCCCTTTGAATTATCTGTGCTTATTATACAAACAAAACTGGAAGATGAAAGCAATCTTCCAGTTTTGTTTTGTGCACAAAAACCAATAGATCAGTCCTCTTCTTTTAAAAAGGTTCTCCATTGGCTGTGAATTCCATCTGCGGTTACGCCAAAAAACAAACGGAAGCCATCTTCAGACCGATAAACCAGGTCAAAAAGGGTGTTTTTTCCTTGAGAATACTGCCGTATTAATCCATAATTACCCTGCCAGGTTATTGGCAGTGTATCCATATGGGGAATAAGCTCGTTGTACCTGGTAATGGCGTAGTGCCAAAGTCTTCGTGCTGAAGCCACTGTGACATTTTTTACGATGTTACCGTTACGCAAGTCGCGCATGGTGAAGAAGCTTTTACCGCCACGAATTACAGGCGTAATGACTTCGACCCCCGTGCGAGGTTCGATTCGCTCGTGAGAAATCTCTTCCGTAGGTGGAAGGTGAGCCAGCAACTTCGGGGAAGAGAGCGGAAGCGTATCCATTTGAAATTCAACCGCATGTCCTTTTCCTCTTAAAACAAGCGTTACGATTTCGTCACGAACAGCGATATTGGTCTCATCCTCGTCACGAATGTAAATCTTGTTTTCATCTAGCGCGTACGGCGCATCATCACCACGCGGGATCAAGATACGAATGATGGTTTGGTTCTTGTGTTTTTGAAGATCAATTGTGAGGTGGGTTGGCGGGCTTATTCTGTTCTGTATTTCTCTTTCAAGTTGTTTGACCGCTTGATCTGGGTTTGAAATGCCGACGACAGGTTTCGCTGAATTGCTGGAAACGCCCAGATATAAAGTACCTCCATTTGTGTTAAGAAAAGCGCATATGTCGGCGAGAACAGCGTAAAGGTTACCTCCTCGAACATTCAGGTTTTCATGAAAATCCTGGATGATATTCGGTCCTTCGTCCCGGGCGAGCTGAATGAAATCTGAAACGGGCTCCAAAGAAAGTCTGTGAGGGCGTGTGCGGGAAAAATCATTTGAATTAAACAATTCATGCAGGCTCTCAAAGGACAAATCCTGCAGGAATACTTCAGTGGAACGATCGCCTATACCCAGGTTCTTTTTTCTTACAGGATCGGTTGTGAGCCGGTGAGCATCAGACCCCTGGATGCAGTGCATGCGCCGGGGATATTCTGGTTTTGTTCCATTGAAAAACGCCGCTGTTGTTCGCGTCCCTTTTTGATCGAGATCAGTCACTTCTAGTGCGTGCAGGTGAGAATCCTGGGTGTACGCAATTCGGGTTTGACCGCCGAAACTTAAGCCTCGCATGGCGACACCATTGGTTGAATTGGCGTGAGCCGCAATAACGATGCCCCCTGCTTCATTGATGACACGGTAAGCGGTGATAACATCAACTGAGGCCCCGATGGCGGGGTTTCCGTCATCCAGCCCTCCGGGAGAAATTCCCAGGTCAAGAAGGACATGTTCAATTTCACGCACTGTTTTTTGAGGAGAAAATAAACCGAGGATGTGAAACCCGAAAGTAGCGGTAAACTCAAAACCAGGCAACAGAAGCATTTTCTTTTTCAACCGTCGATACTCTTGCAAGTTTTTGCTTTCTTCTGGAAGAAGACGACCTAGTTTTTCTAGTAATTCGAGTTGTTCGATCTCGTTTCGCAAGCGAGCGTACCCAGAAATTGTGTTGTGGTCAGTGAAAGCGATGATATTCAGATCGCGTTTTTCGGCTCTTTGTAATATATCTAAAAGCGTTACCTCCGGTTGTTGATAGTCCAAAGAAGCCGGTGTATGGATGTGAACATCCATTACATACCATTGTTTTTGTTTTTTAGGAGTTATATTGAGAGATTTCATTCTTTTTAAGTTAAATGGCGCCCTCGGTGGGAGTCGAACCCACAACCATCGGATTAGAAGTCCGGTGCTCTGTCCATTGAGCTACGAGGGCAGTGTTTAGCGACAGGGGCGAATTCCCTTGTAAACCTGGGATCCGGATAAAGTACGCAGAATTGTTTCTGCCGGCTTGCCTATTTTATCAGACAATTCCAGGGGGCTTAATGGCGTATTGCCATTGGCTAAAAATACACGAAAGATGGCATCGACCAAGGCGGTTTGGGTAGAATAAAAGCCATCCTGTTTAGCACAATGGTCCATTAAAGTGGATTGCAATCCATCGACTTGGATAATCTCGGCGGTAACAGGGTCAACCCAGTCAATGAAGAACTCATTACTTTGATTTGCAAACAAGCCTTGATGTTCTGGGCACAAGCAAGAAAACAGGAAAACACGCCAATTAGCGTCGTGAGTTTTCCACCAATCAAAGTCGATATGGTAGGTGGTGTTAATCGATGGTTTTACAAAACTAAAAGTCCTCTGGTCTGTCATAGGGCCATGTTTTCGTTCAATTTGAAGTAGAGGTCACCGAGATGCGTTGCCCAGGGTTGTGAGTGAAGTACAGATAGAATTGTGCTGGGAGGGGTGCGTCTGATGATATTTACCGCTGAATACAATTCCTGGGCGTGTATCTGGTTTTGTGTGTTCAGTTTGCCAATTTCACGCATTATGGTCAAAATCACTTTTTCAATTGGCTGTTTAAATTTGTTAGATGCCCATATATGATCCAGTGCGTTGACGTCCGGTACCATGATGGCCATACGCTCGTCATACGTACAGCTGATGACCTGTTTGAGCAGAGCAAAAACAATCCCTCCATCTGTTCCAACCAATACTGTGCGAATCCAATCACGAGAGTTCTTATTCTTGTGAGTCTGAATATTCACTTCACCCGGGGTGCTACTTTTAGATAGGGTTATAAAACTTCCGGGGATTACGCCCTGTTGCTCGTACCAGTTCTTAAGGCCATAAATGTAATGGTTAGGTCTGACTACCCAGCCGTCGAATTTTTGAAGAGAAGGAAAATCACAAAATTGAAATTTTACTCGAGGTGTCTCGTAAGCGGTTGGAAAAATGTTCTTGTTACGCTCCGTTAATGGCAGCGTACCGGCTCGCCAATGCGGGTAGGTTAGACTGATGGTTACTTCAGTTTTCAGGCTGTCTGATGGATACTGTTCCATTTCATCATCAACAAGCGCAGTTAATTCTGTCAAATTGGGAATTAAATCAGGATTGTCAGGTAAAGAACCCGCGAAATTAAGCGTAAGAGGTGGGTTTTGAACTTCAAGAGGTTCAAGCCGTTTTAAGAACCAAAGCGTTACTCCTGCCGGGCCAACTTCATCAAACCTGCCATCTTGTTCAAGGGCAAAATTCATTGAAAATTCGGTAAGTTTTGCGTTATTGCTTAAAGGTAATTCAATTTGGGAAATTAATTCGGCAGTCGTAAAGGGTCCGCCGCCCGCCATTTCGAGCACTGCTTCGCATAAATTCAAAGGGCCGATACCAATGTCGAATATGAGTGCCCTCGGGAAGTATTGGCGGGCAATACAGATCAGATCCGGATTGTTTTCAAGAGATTTTGATAATTTTTCAGCCAGAATTTGACCATATTCGCTAAAAACGTAATCGGCATCAAGGAGAATATTCTTTTCAGTTGGTGTTGGATTATTGAGAATATGGTCCGGTAAATTTGCCGCAAAAAAGAGATGCTCGCCTGTTGACATCTCTACTTCAATCACCTGTAAATCAGGGTACGCAGGATTAAGCCCGCTACGTGTTGACTTAACCTCTCCGCTTATTTGCCCCTTGGCTGGAAAAATGAGCTTATCACCAATGGAATAAGTTTTTTCCGGCAGGTAATGAGCGCCTTTATTCGAATTTTCAACTAACAGAGCACGTTCTTTCTCAGCGATTTTTTGGCGAATGAGGAATTTGGTGATTTCAAACTTGTCTAATGGAGATTCTGTTTCTAGTAAATAGTTGTAAATGTCTTCCAGGTCGTTAACTGAAATTTGGTAACCTTCCCAAAAATTAGCGTTAATTGTCATACGAAAAATACCATTCCTGAATATAAAAATACCATATGATTATACCTTAGGTTGAAATGAATTAAGGATACTCTCTACTTAACCACTCAAGAGGGTCTACTTGAACTTCATTCACCCAGAGCTCCCAATGCAAATGCGCTCCTGCACCGAGATAATCTCCGGCCCCATTTACCCGGCCAGTATTGCCAACAGTTCCAATCACGTCTCCGGTGTTCACGCGATCACCTAACTTAACCTTTAGAGTGTCTTGGTGGAAAAAGCCGCTAAAAACACCCCAGCCGTGGTCGATAAAAACAGCATTGCCTCTTACAGTTAAAGGCCCAGCAAAAACAATGAGACCTGGCGCTGGAGCAGAAACCGGTAAAGTCATACCGCCAGCGAAATCAACACCGCCGTGAAAACGCACTTCTGGGTCATCGTTATACCATCTGCGAGTCCCGAACAAGGAATTGTATTCTTGATAAACAGCAGGCGAACTGAAAATGCCAGACCAATACTTGAAAGGTGTTTTTTGCGATACCAAAGAAAAGACCAATTCATTTTCAGGTTCTGTTATCGTTGGATCTAAAGTTTTTGGATCAACCAATAAAGGTGGGTCTTGATCAAAAAAACCGGGTTGCAACAATACCATCTGACGATATGAGTGTTCTGTGCCATCAGCCAGCGTCACGTTGAGATTAAAATCGACCAACCCGGGTTCCGCCAAAGCATGAATTCCCTGGAGCGCGTAATAATGATTCGGAGACTCACTATTAAAAATCAGCTCATGATCGCCGATACTTCCTTGTAACAGCAAAGGCGATTGAGAAGATACGGACACTACTTCTGTGGATCCTTGAACCATGGGTAGGGGATCAAGGGATACCTCTTCAAGAAGAGGAGCAAAAAGGTTGATCGCCCGAGATTTTTCTGAGCTGATAGAAAAAATGATTTTATCCACAAAGCTGAGATTTAAATTTTGTATTTGGTTGAGCAGGTTGAGCGTAGAAAGGTTCTTGAATGAACGCGCAGCGCTTTCAATTCCGGTCTCATTTTGTCTGGTAATGGAGACAGGGAGCAACAAGGAGTTGTTTGGACGTACGGCAACAATCAATGTAGAACCTGGATAAACACTTGTTGGTGAAAGTAAATGATTCAATTGAATTATTTGGTCAACGTTCACGCCGTACTTAATTGAAAGCGAAAAAAGACTTTCTCCGAGCTGGGGGGTAACGATTTCAAAGATCCCTGAAATACCAGAATAACCAGGGATGTTGATAATTTGTCCGGGGCTGATTAAATCAGGATTGTTTATATTATTAATCTTCAATATTTCGGTGATTGTAGTATCGAAGAGGGTAGCAATGGAACCTAGCGAATCCCCTTCGCGGATAATATACACAGGGTATTCGGTCTCGTGTTGGGCAAAGACCGAGTGAAAATTCACGAGGAGTGTTATAACAAGGAAAATAGGGATTAGTCTATTTTTCATTGGAGATTATTAACCGATCGCCAATTGAGATATCAGCGAGCCTACTTTCATGTAATTCGAGTATATGGCGGGCGGGTTTACTGGGAGCATAAAACGGATGCCAGCGCTGCGCTAAAACTTTATCCACTACGGAGTAGTTTTCATCTAACCAAAAAACCGCAAGATTGAAATTCACAAAAAACATATGGATTGCAGAATTGACTATTGAAGAAGTTGTCCCCGGAAAGAAAAGGCCATAGTCCGCATCAAGAGTGTTTTTAAACACAAAACCCAGCAGCCTGGTACTAAATGTCTGACAAAGACCAGCGGTTATCCGAAAAGCCGGATTCGATTCAAGATAAATTTTGACGGATTTCAATGGCTGTTGTATCATACTTAAATTATACTTGGTGAAGTTTACCATAAGGAATTAGTACAATGAGAATCACAACCTGGAATGTCAATGGTTTCAGAGCAGTCCTAAAAAAAGATTTCAAAAGAAGTGTGCAGATGGTCTCTCCAGATATCCTTTGTATTCAAGAAACAAAGGCAAAACTCGAGCAAATTACCGATGAGGATGTCCAATTACCCGGCTATGTCTTCATATGGAATGCTGCCGACAAACCAGGCTATAGTGGCGTAGCAACTTACATAAAGGAAGGCATTTCCTATGAAGGTGCATCAAAACTCCTCGGCCACGAGGAATTTGATGTGGAAGGACGCACCATAAAAATTGAAATGGAAAACCTGGTGCTTTTTAATGTCTATTTTCCCAACGGGCAAAGAGGTGCGGAGCGGGTAGATTTCAAGTTAAGATTCTACGAAATGCTTTTACAGCTATGCACTGATTACCACAATAAGGGAAAAGAAATAATTATTACCGGTGATTTTAATACTGCTCACAACGAAATCGACCTGGCAAACCCGAAAGAAAACAGTAAAACTTCTGGTTTTTTACCAGAAGAGCGAATATGGATAACAAATTACCTGAACAACGGTTTCAAAGATGCATATCGCGAACTCTATCCAGATAAAATTGAATACACATGGTGGACGTATCGATTTAAAGCGAGAGAGAGGAATATCGGTTGGCGTCTGGATTATTTCCTAGTATCTGATAGCTTAATGTCTAAGATTAAGGATGTTATCATTCACCAGGAAATTCAAGGATCGGATCATTGCCCAGTCACATTAGAGTTAAATTCTTTTTAAGGATATTTTTGAAGAGGTGAGGTTTCTGATGACAAAACAAAGGATTTTAATTGTTGATGATCATGAAGTAGTGCGGTTGGGGCTTAAAGCATTACTTGATCAACATCCTCATTTTGAGGTCATTGCAGAAGCCGCCAGTGCAAAAGAAGCGCTTGAAAAAGTGGAGAGATACAGCCCAGATGTCGTCTTGATGGATATCCGGCTGCCTGGCGCATCAGGCATTGAAGCCTGCGAGGAAATTACTGAGAATTTTCCTGATACAAAAGTCATCATGCTCACTTCTTATGCTGAAGATGAAATGCTTTTTTCCGCTATTCGCTCGGGAGCCTCCGGTTATGTTTTAAAACAAATTGCTGCGGAAGACCTGATAAAAGCAATTGAGGCAGTTGGGCGTGGCGAAGGGCTTCTGGACCCTGCTGTGACACAACGCGTTTTTCAAGAAGTGAAACGAGCCGTACGAGAAGAAGAAGCCTCAGCTTTTGCGAACCTTTCTCAGCAGGAAAAGCACGTGTTACTGTTGGTATCAGAAGGCCGGACAAACCGAGAAATTGCCAAGTCTTTGTTTCTCGGCGAAGGCACCGTCAGGAATTACGTCAGCAGTATCCTTTCAAAATTAGGCGTAAGCAACCGAGCAGAAGCTGCTGCTTACGCTGTGGAACATAGTTTGAGAGATTATTTGTGATTTTGAAGTAACGAAACAATTGTCTTTACAATTGGGGGACCGAGAATTATTGCGCCAATAATTACGCTCAGCAGCGCTGATAGTAAAACCCCTCCAGCAGAGAGATCTTTCCCAGCCATTACATATTTATTCTTACAAGGTTCTACCAGGTCAAACAACTTTTCTAATGAGGTGTTAAAGGCTTCAGCAATCCAGACCAGGAAGATAGCCGAAAGGATGAATAGCCATTCCAGGCGGTTAATTTGGAACACTATGGAAACCAGAATCACGCAAACCGTTGCCAGAAGGTGGAACCTGGCGTTTCTCTCTTCTTTCAATAATGTGCGTAAACCTGAAGTGGCGTTGCTAATTGATTGAACGAAAGCCTTATTTTTATGCACGCAAACCCCCAGAAACGTGGGTGCTCATCCCCAGGGCGGTAAGGATTTCGTTCTGCAGCGCCCACATCTTGGACTCTTCTTCTTGGGTTTCATGATCATAGCCAAGGAGATGTAAAACACCGTGAATACACAACAGAGAAAGCTCTTGGCTTACAGGGTGTTGGTTTTCGCGCGCTTGTCTAATGGTTGTGGGGAATGAAATAGCAATATCGCCCAAATACAATTCATCGGTTCCGGGCAAACGCTCGTAAGTTGGAAAAGAGAGGACGTCAGTAGGGCTACTGATACCTCGATAAGTTGCATTGAGTGTTTTTATCTTATCGTCATCACAGATCAATATGGATAAAGAATAATGTTCTTTTTCATTGAAGCGCGCCAAGGTAGTTTTTACCGCGATTTTCATCATCTCAACCAGGGTTTTATCAAAATTTTTTATTTGACAATTGATGTGAATTTTATTCTTTTCCATGTCTTTCATCAATTTTGCGGGTGCATTGGTTTGAGTTCCGGGTATTGAATGCGCGGGTGGTATGTATTCATAAGCGTTGTATGAAAAGATTCTTTGATCATTTTTAAGTCATGCAGCGTTAAATTAGTATCTTCTAAGCTGCCGTCGATCAATAAATTGTCCACGACACTATTCAGCAAGGCAGTTAATTCACTCTCATTTTTTGGGGGTTTTGAACGAGCGCGGGCTTCACTGATATCTGCAAGCATTAATATACCGGTTTCTTTCGATTGCGGCTTGGGTCCAGGATAACGAAACAATTCAGCATCAACCTGGCTGGGGTCATTGCCCTGTTGTTCAACAGCGCGGTTATACTGATAACGCGTAAGCAATGTGCCATGATGTTCACGAATAAAGTCTTGCAGCCTGGGCGGTAAATGGTGCTTCTCGGCTAAAGTGATTCCATCTGAAACATGCGCGATTATTGTCTGAGCAGCGATCACTGGGTCCATATCATCATGAGGGTTTAAATTCCCCGGGACTTGATTTTCAATAAAAAAGGTAGGGTTGGCTGATTTTCCAGCATCATGATAATAAGCGCCTACTCTAGTTAAAAGGGCGTCAGCTCCGATGGCGTTGGCTGCCTGTTCCGCCAAATTTGAAACCTGTAAAGAATGTTGATATGTTCCAGGAGCTGATTGCAAAATTTTTCTGAGTAAAGGGTGGTCTGAACGGGAAAGCTCAATGAGATAAAGAGGTGTGGCAAGCTGAAGGATTTGAGCCAGAAAAAATTGCAGTAATAAAGCCAGGCTTGCAGAAGCAAACCCATTCAGGAATATAACTCCATAGAGAGTCAATAAGCCGAAAAGATCGGTTTGTGGGCGGGTTAATCTGTAGGCTGTGATTACCAGGATACCCGAAAGAATGATTGCAACTGCAGCGTACAAAAAATTGACAAATTTTTTCCCTTTTCCAAGGACAACTGCGCCTGTAAGACTGGTAATAATATAAAAGAGAGATAACTCAATTGAGTTAGAAACGCTAAAAGTGACCAGGATGCTCAGGATGATAGGTAAAACAATGCTTAATTCTAAATTGAACAGCGTCACCAAAATCAACGCAAAGGCGGGGAGGGGAAAGAAAAAGGGTAAGATAGCCCGATTGGGGATGATCACTTTGGCAGCAAAAAGGAAAACAAAAAAACAAATAGCCACTACGGTTAAAGAACGGATATCTGAAAGGGCTGAATTCTTTCTACGAGAAAAGTACAAGAGTAGAAAACCAGAAAGAGCTAAAACAATAGACACAGTGGAAATGATATCCTCAGTCAAGCGTTTCGCCCGAATTAAATTGAAAAACTCCAACGCCTCCCATTGCTCTGGAGTTATGATTTGTCCTCTAAGGACGATCACCTGATTCTCAGCATAGCTTTTAATGACAGGTTCAACCTGGTCAGCTGCCTGCTTCCTGGCATTTTCTGTTTCTGCTTCTGAATAAAGAGAGTTGGGCACTATTAACGATGAGACAAAAATTCGAACGAGTTCATTTTCATCAGAATTCAACGCATAATTGATTAACCCAGGGACATTATTTATGTTTTCTTGCAGTTGATAATCGCGTATATTTTTACGCATAATTTGTTCAAGCACACTTCGCGAATCATCCTGCACCATTTTCCATTGTTCATCGGTCAGATTTAAAACAGTTACGGCTTGATCCTCTGCCATTTTTAACATTGCAATGGAAAGCAAATCATTTATTCGCTGAGCGTCGGAAGAAAATGCATCTGATCGGACTGAAGTAATAAAATGAAAGATATTATGTAATTTATCGAGCTGGGCTCTGTTAATTGCCGGGTCAGAAGCGAGGTACCTGGGCGCAACAGCGTTTTCCGCATCTTCAATTGCTTTGGAGGTTAGATACGCGCTTTGATAAGAAACATCACGGGGAGCCACAATATCAGCAGGTGCGACACTGCCGATTTCCATAGGAAGCGAATTAGGGCGAGATGCGATTGGGAGCAGCAAAGCAGCGAAGGTCAAGAAAATGCATATAACAAATAAGACAATCGGGAAAAACAGGCGACCTTTTCTACTGCGAATTGTTTGAGAAATAGCGTTAGACATCACTGATTTAAAAGCAAATTCTTAACGATTTTACTGATACGCTCAGGTGCAGCCTTGTCACTTAGTTTGGGCACAAGGATGCCCATCACCTTGCCCATGTCAGATAGGTTGCTGGCAGAGAGTTGGGCAATTACTTCATGGGCAAACTGCTCTATTTCTTCATCTGACAATTGGACAGGGAGGTATTTAGAAAGGATCTCGTATTCTTGCTTTGCTTTTTCAACAAGGTCGGACCTTCCGGTATTTTGCAGCTCACCAACCGTTTCTTTTCGTATTTTGACTTCTTTTTGAAGAATTGAGAGAACGCCAGCGTCATCCAGCGCTTTACGAGATTCTACTTCCGCGAGCTTAATGGAGGAGAGGGCAATTCTCAGTGTGTCTCGCGTTAGTTCATCTTTACGGCGCATGGCTTCATGTAAATCATTTTCAAGTGTTTCTTTAAGGTTCATGCATTCCCTCTTCCAACTGGATTTCGATATAAGGAACAATCTGATCTAATTGATTTTTGCCGATACCAGGCACATATAACATTTCAGCAACTTCTGTAAAGGGTCCATATTTTTCGCGAAATTCAATAATTGCCATTGCTTTTACGGGACCAATACCCGGCAAATCCATTAACTCCTCTTTTGTCGCTGTGTTTGGGTTTATTTTACCCTCATTGTCAAAGAGAGCTACAGAGGTTAGGGGTTCGGATTGATCAATTAACCAAGGCTGAGGGAGTGTAAAAAACACATCTCTATTATGATCAAAAACGGTCAAGAAAAGGATTCCTGAAAGGAAAATGCCTAGCAGAATACCAAGGCCAAAGTACAACCATTTATGCTCAATCTTTTTCATTTTCCAGTGCGTACATCGTTGTAAACGCTTTTAAAGCGACTTCAACAACACGATCGTCAGGTCCCACCGTGGTTAATCGCTGCATAGACATATTGAGCACGGAAAGATAACGAAAAACAGGGTGATTTTGATGATTGGCAGAAAACCGCATGTATTCATAGGCAAACATCACTAAAACAGGTAAAAGCAAGATGCGGCTAAGGAGCTTTAATAAAAGGCTGTGAATTGGCCCAAGCAAAATAAAAAGCAGGATTGAAAAGAGAACTAAAATTAGAACAAACCCAGTACCGCAGCGTGGGTGATAAAGAGAGTACTTTTGAATAAGCGGTACTTCAAGTGCTGAGGAAGACTCAAACGCGTTGATGGTTTTGTGTTCCGCGCCATGATAGGAAAAAACCCGCCGAATGTCTTTCATCTGACCAATAGCCCAAATATAGCCAATAATTAAAGTAAGTCTGACCAAACCCTCCAGGAGATTACTCACAAACGGCGTCATTGGCCACCATTTTTCTAACAAGGAGGTAATACCCGCAGGTGCCAGAAAAAATATGGCTATGGCCAAAGATAAAGAGAAAACAAGAGAGAGGGTTAAAGCAGGACCTTCGATTTTTTCATTATCTCCGGTCTGAATATTCGCCGATCGCATTAAATACTTAGTACCCAAGCCCATTGCATCCCAAAGAATTACCAGTCCCCGTAAAAATGGAATTTTTACCAGCTTGGATGTATAAATCCCAGCAAGTTTTTGCGTTTCCACAACTATGTCACCCTCTGGCGTACGATAGGCGGCTGCCAGATAGCGAGAACCGCGCATGAGTACACCTTCAATAAGCGCCTGCCCTCCATAGGAAGGGAGCTTAAGTTCTTTATCCGTTAAGTGGTTCAAATTAATCCTTTTTTACATTGTAAAAGAAATGAATCAGCGACTGTATCCCTTTTCGCCAGGTTGATAAATCAAGCTTTTCATTTGGTGAATGAATACGGTCATCAGGCAGGCCAAAACCCGTAAGGACAGAATCAATACCAAGATGCTTCTGCATATCAGCAACGACTGGAACACTACCGCCTTCACGTTTTAAAGCCGGTTCCACTCCCCAAACGGTTTTATACGCGTCCATTAAGGCTCTTGTCGCCGGAAGGTTGGTATCAGACAAACTGGGCGAGCCTACACTCATTTGTTCAAGTTCCCAACGAATCGTGGAGGGAGCATTTTTCTTTAAAAAGTCGACAAGCATTCCGTATATCTTTTCAGGATCTTGGTTGGGAACCAGCCTGGTGGAAATCTTCGCCATTGCGTGAGCGGGGATGATCGTTTTTGACCCCTGGCCGGTAAATCCGGAAAGCAAACCGTTGATTTCAAGGGTGGGGCGGGCTCCTAAGCGTTCTACCGGGGAAAAATCTTTTTCGCCCCATAGAGAAGGCAAACCTAAATCTGCACAGTATTCAGCGTCTGACAAGCCGTAACGGGCCAACTTTTCGCGTTCATCCGAAGATAGAGGTAAAACGTCATTATAAAAACCATCAAGCGTAACGCGACCTTGCGCGTCATGCATTTTGCTGATTAAATCAGCGAGAACCTGGGCGGGGTTATGCACGATACCACCATAGCTACCAGAGTGTAGGTCGCGATTCGGGCCAAAAATACGCAGTTCAAAATATGCCAACCCTCTTAGTCCATAGCTGATAGCAGGAATGTTCTTATTGAGCATTCCTGCGTCCGTATTTAAGGCGCAATCTGCTTTAAGTAAATCAGCGTGTGAAATAAGAAAATCGACCAGGTTAGGAGAACCAATTTCCTCTTCTCCTTCGAGGATGAATTTAATGTTCACAGGTAGGGTATCTGATTGGAGGATGGATTCGATGGCAGCTACACAAGCGTAAATTTGCCCCTTCATATCAGACGCGCCCCGAGCAAAGAGCATATCATCTCGTACTGTTGGTGAAAAAGGCGGGGTATCCCACAACTCAACCGGATCATCTGGTTGGACATCATAATGACCATAAATCAGCAAAGTGGGCTGAGATGCGCCAGCTTTGAGGTGTTCACCGTATACAATTGGATGACGCTTTGTGGGAAAAATCTTTACATGCTCAATACCAATGCTGGAGAGTTTGTTGGCGATGAATGCTACCGCGGTCTGAATATCGTGGGCATGGTCAGGGTCAGTAGAAATGGAGGGGATGGATAGAAAATTAATCAGTTCATCTAAAAATTGACCGTAATGTGATTCAAAAAATTGAAGCGAATTCATCCTCATTGCTTAAACGCCTCCAATAAATTTTTATCAATTGTAACACCTAAAGAGAGGTAATCCTGAAAAAACCCTTTATGCTAAAATAAATCTGCCAAAGAGAGGAAAAATGATCATTTATAACTGTCGCATAATCCCATGGACGAGGCCTAACTCAATAATGGATGGGTATGCTGTACGCATTAATAAAAATTTTATTGAAAAAATTGAAAAAGAGGAAAGACTACTCGAGCAATACCCATCTGATGAAAAAATTAACGCAAATGGGCAGATCCTTATGCCAGGCTTGATTTGCGCTCACACGCATTTTTACGGCGTTTTTTCTAGAGGAATGGCCATTCATGGGGAAGCGCCCGCAAATTTTCTCGAAATTCTGAAAAAGTTATGGTGGCCTTTAGATCAATCGCTCCATGAAGAGGACGTATATTATTCCGCCATGGTTTGCCTGATTGACGCGATTAAACACGGGACAACCACCGTTTTTGATCATCACGCTTCACCGAATTTCATCGATGGATCGTTAGATGTAATTGAAAACGCGGTGAGAAAGTCGGGGCTAAGAGCGAGTCTGTGTTACGAAGTAACGGATAGGGGCGGAACTGAAAAAGCTGACGCAGGCATCAGAGAAAACCTTCGGATGATCCAAAAATTAGGCGGAAAAAATGAAGACCGGATGGTTACTGCTTCTTTTGGCTTGCACGCAGGAGTGACACTTTCGGATAAGACCTTGGAAAAATGCGCGGAAGTGATTCCTGAAGGGCATGGTTTTCATATCCATGTTGCAGAAGACAAGATCGATCAGAAAGAAAGTGAAAAACGCTATGACGTAAACGTCGTTGCAAGATTGAATCAATTTAAAATTACCGGCGATAATTCCATTTTTGTCCATGGCGTGCACCTAAGTGACGATGAAATTGACACCATCCACCAGACAGGCACCTGGTTGACACATCAACCCAGATCCAACATGAACAATGCGGTAGGGATGGCCAACGTGGAAAAAATGGTGCAGCGCGGAATCCCGATTTGCATGGGAAATGATGGTTTCTCGTTTTCAATGTGGGATGAGTGGAGAACCTGTTATCTGGCCCACAAGATGTGGAACCAAGACCCACGGAGAATGGGCGCTGATCAGGTGGTTGACATCGCTGCTTATAACAACGCGCGGATGGCAACAAAATTTTTCAATGGAAAAATCGGTGTTATTCAAGAAGGCGCACTGGCAGATTTGATTCTCGTTGACTACATACCCATTACCTCTATACATGCTGATAATTTACCCTGGCATATCATTTTCGGCTTCCGCGATTCAATGGTGACGATGACCATGGTGAATGGAAAAGTATTAATGAGAGATCGAAAATTGACCGAGATAAATGAGCATGAAGTTTGTGAGGGTGCTCAAAGGTCATCCGCTGCGGTTTGGGAGCGATATAAGAAGCAATTCTAAGCAAGGAAGAAGGATATGAAAAAAATCGCGATCATTGGTGGCACGGGAAAAGAAGGGAAAGGGTTGGCATATCGCTGGGCCAAGCATGGGCATTCAGTTGTGATTGGCTCTCGTTCAGTAGAAAAAGCGCAAATAGCGGCAGATGAAATCAACGCTCTGGTGACCGGAGATGGGAAAGACAAGGTTGTGGGGCTTGAAAACTCACAAGCAGCTGATTGGTGTGACTATGTAGTGATGACTGTGCCCTACGAAGCGCATGCTGACATGTTATGCAATTTAAAGGAAATTATCAAAGGAAAGATTTTGATTGATGTCACTGTGCCATTAGTACCGCCGAAGGTTCACCTGGTGCATGTTCCGAAGGGCGGAAGTGCTGGTTTGGAAGCGCAGGCCATTCTTGGAGATGAAACACCCGTTGTAATGGCTTTCCAAAACATTTCGTATGAGAGGTTATTCAAAGAGAACGACATTGATTGTGATGTGCTGGTTTGCGGAACATCAAAGCAGGCCAGAGAAGCGGTTCTTGAGCTGGTACGCGAAGGGGGCATGACTTGTTGGGATGCGGGTCCGCTGGCTAACTCTATTGTAATTGAAGGATTGACTTCCGTACTAATCTATATAAATAAAAATTATGGAAGTAGGGAAGCGGGGATTAAAATAACCGGTGTCAACCGATAAACCAAAGACCCTTAAACTCGTTGGGCTTAGGCATATCCCGCGCATAAAAGAGGGATCAAACCTTTCTCTTTTAATTTTAAAATCTGCGCGTAGACAATTATTTCCAATTAAAAATAATGACATTGTAGTTATTACTCAAAAAATAATATCAAAATCTGAGAGGAGACTTGTTGATCTTCGTAGTATTCATCCAAGCTCAGAAGCGATTAAAATCTCTCAACTCGTGGAGAAAACCCCCCAACTCGTGCAGCTTATTCTGGATGAGTCGAAAGAGGTTCTACGCGTTCGCAAGGGCGTGATCATCGTTAAACATCGATTGGGTTTCGTATGCGCCAACGCCGGAATTGATCATTCAAACACGGTCGAGCATGATCCTGATAGTAATTATGTTTTGCTCCTGCCAAAAGACCCAGATAAATCAGCACGCCAAATTCAAGTCGAAATTGAAAAAGCAACTGGCAAACAGGTAGGGGTGCTCATTATCGATTCACACGGCCGAGCCTGGAGGAACGGCACCGTGGGAACCACCATTGGCGCTGCCGGTCTGCCTGGACTGGTTGACCTGAGAGGGAAGCAAGACCT
>Ga0255347_1003689_pt1 | contig 19597 bp, 15 predicted proteins | sample wastewater_treat_2_FD_192479 | JGI IMG/M metagenome (GOLD analysis project Ga0255347, IMG submission 192479) | Wastewater microbial communities from Lulu Island WWTP, Vancouver, Canada - plant24 | ecosystem: Engineered > WWTP > Wastewater > Unclassified | place: Canada: Vancouver, British...
GCCGTAACGGTTGTGTCGCAATGTGCCATCACTGCTGATGCGTGGGCAACCTCGCTCTGCAACAGGATTCATGAAACTGCTGATTTGCAAAGAACTGTATTGCTGGCACAATTAATTCCGGAAATATCAGGAGTTGTAGCTATATTGCATGATGTTGTTGCAGCATCGGGAAACATCACATTAAAAAGACTTTGAAATGGAAATATTACAGCTGATTAAATCCGAACTGGAGAAACGTATTCTGGTACTCGACGGCGCCATGGGCACCATGATTCAGCGATGCGGCCTTGGCGAAAGCGATTTCCGTGGTGATCGTTTTGCAGGTCATGCAGTAAATCTGAAAGGATGCAACGATGTTCTGAATCTTGTCAGGCCTGATATTATCAGCGATATACATCGTCAGTACCTTGATGCCGGAGCCGACATAATAGAAACAAATACATTCAACAGCACTTCGGTTTCGCTGTCAGATTATCATCTGGAATCGCTGGCGTATGAGATAAACAAAGCCGGTGCAGAAATTGCGCGCCGGGTTGTTGATGATTTCAATAAATTAAATCCGCAAAAAAAATGTTTTGCAGCCGGCTCCATAGGACCGACCAACAAGACAGCTTCAATGTCGCCCGATGTAAACAGGCCGGAATTCAGGGCTGTGCGCTATGATGATTTACTGGCATCATACACGGAGCAGGCACTGGGACTCATTGATGGCGGTGCAGATCTTTTACTGATTGAAACTGTTTTTGACACGTTGAATGCAAAAGCCGCACTGGTGGCCTGCGAAGATGCAATGCAAAAACGAGGGAAATCATTGCCGCTGATGATTTCCGGAACCATTGTCGATGCGAGCGGCCGCACATTGTCGGGCCAGACACTCGATGCATTTCTGGCTTCTTTTTCGCAGTCAGAAGTTTTAAGCGTAGGGCTGAATTGCTCTCTGGGAGCTGAGCAGATGAGACCTCACATTCATGAATTGTCTGCAAAAACATCCTGGGCTGTGAGTGCTTATCCCAATGCCGGACTTCCGGATCATCTGGGCTGCTATAATGAAACACCTGTACTGATGGCAGACCGCATCAGGGATTTTGCAGAAAACGGTTTTGTAAATATTGTTGGTGGCTGCTGTGGCACTACGCCTGAACACATACGGGCTATTGCTGAGGTGGTAAGGAATATTAAGCCCAGGAGAGCACCTGAACAAAAAATTGAAACAGTCGTTTCCGGTCTGGATGCTTTGTTTGTCAGATCTGAAGCCAACTTCATTAATATCGGCGAACGAACGAATGTGGCCGGATCGAAAAAATTTGCACGACTGATCCGTGAGAAAAAATATGAGGAAGCATTGTCTGTTGCTCGTGAACAGGTTGAAAACGGAGCTCAGATCATCGATGTGAATCTTGATGATGCGATGCTTGATGCGGAAAAAGAAATGACAGTATTTCTGGATTACATCTCTTCGGATCCAGATGTGGCGCGGGTTCCGGTGATGATTGATTCTTCGCGGTGGAATGTGATCGAAGCTGGATTGAAATGCCTGCAGGGGAAAGCCGTTGTAAATTCAATCAGTCTGAAAGATGGTGAAAAATCTTTTTTGCAAAGAGCGGCAATCATTCGCCGGTTTGGTGCAGCGGTAGTCGTTATGGCTTTTGACGAAGAAGGCCAGGCCGTGACTTTTGAACACAAATGCCGTGTTGCCGAGCGTGCATACAATCTGCTGACACTTGCTGGATTTCCGCCACAGGACATCATTCTGGATCTGAATGTTCTCACCATAGCCACCGGTATGGAAGAGCATAACAACTACGCATTGAACTTTATCCGTGCAGTGGAGTGGGTAAAAAATAATCTGCCCTATGCAAAGACCAGCGGCGGAATCAGTAACCTTTCTTTTTCTTTCAGAGGAAACGATTCGCTTAGGGAAGCCATGCATTCAGTATTTCTGTATCATGCAATCGGAGCGGGTTTAGATATGGGAATCGTCAATGCCGGCAAGCTGCCTTTGTATAATGATATTGAACCGGTTCTCCGTAACCTGCTTGAAGATACGGTTCTGAACCGAACACCGGATGCCGCCGACAAACTGATTGCATTTGCTGCATCTATGACTCAGGACAATAAAAAGGAAATCGCTCAGGAAGCCTGGCGAGATGACGATGTTACGCAAAGACTGCAATATTCGGTGGTTCATGGGGTGACCAGTTTTCTGCATGTTGACCTGGATGAGGCAATAAAAAAATCCGGTCAGTCACTTGGTATTATTGAAGGCCCACTGATGGATGGAATGAAACAGGTTGGAGAATTATTTGGCAGCGGGAAAATGTTTTTACCTCAGGTTGTGCGCAGTGCGCGTGTGATGAAGCAGGCGGTGGAATATCTGAATCCGGCAGGGGATGTTTCGTGTGGAGCGGAGAATAAGGCCGGACGGATTGTGATGGCAACAGTGAAGGGTGATGTGCATGATATCGGAAAAAACATCGCTTCGGTGGTGCTGGCCTGCAACAATTTTGAAGTGATTGATCTCGGTGTGATGGTGCCGGCAGAAACCATTGTGAAAACGGCTCTGGATAAGCATGCTGATGCTGTTGGTCTCAGCGGATTGATTACTCCTTCGCTTGAAGAAATGGTGCAGGTGGCATCGGAAATGGAGCGCGTTGGTCTGAAAATTCCGTTGCTGATAGGCGGTGCCACTACGTCGGAACTGCACACAGCTGTGCGTATTGCTCCTGTTTACAACGGTCCTGTTGTTCACATCCGCGATGCTTCACTTGCAGGAACTGTCGTTGCGTCTCTCCTCAATGATGATACGAAAGCTAATGCAGAAGCAGAAATCAGACAACGTCAGAATCAGCTTTCAGAGCGGCATCTGACGCGAAAATCCGAACGCGGTTACCTTTCTCTGTCTGAAGCACGCAAACGGAAGCCAGAGATTGATTTTTCATTTTTAAAACAAATTCGATCTGGTGTTGAAGTTCATTACATCACGAATCAGGATTTACAGGAACTGACAGGTTTCATTGACTGGAACGCGTATTTTCATGAGTGGAAATTCAAGGGAACCTATCCGGATTTACTCTGCGATTCCTCATCAGGAGCAGAAGCAAGGAAACTCTTGAATGAAACAGAAATCGTATTGTCTAAAATATTTTCAGAAAAAATCATTGTTGCGCAGGCTGCATATGGCTTATTTCCTGCCTGTTCGGATAATGAAGATGTAATTCTGAAAACGAAATCTGATGAAATCCGTCTTTGTTTTCTCCGAAATCAGGAAGCAGAACGGACTAATAATCCTTGTCTCGCTGATTTTGTTGCCCCTGAGAAAAATCAGACAGACGATCATATCGGGCTGTTTGTGACCACTGCACGCATTTCCGCTTCAAATGAGGATTTGATTAAAGCAGGGCTGTCGGATGATTATCATTCATTGATGCTGAGTATTCTGTGTAACAGATTTGCTGAAGCAATGACCGTGTTTATACACAAGCGTTTCAGTGAATATTATTCGCAGGATGAAACTGTTGGAATCCGCCCTGCGCCCGGATATCCGGCATGTACCGATCATAGTGAAAAAAAGAAAATATTTGAAGTGCTTAAAGCAGACAAAATGCTTGACACACATCTGAATGAAAATTTCATGATGGTTCCTGCGTCGGGCATTTGTGGTTATTATTTTCCTAATCCGCAGGCTGAGTACATCAATGTAGGCCGCATCGGGCACGATCAGGCAGAAGAATATGCCTCGAGAAAACAAGGGGACATTGCACTGATTGAAAAGTATCTTTCAACACATTTGAATTATAAATAATTGAATTATGATTGTTGCTTCTTTGCTTCGCGAAACCAAATCGACACTGTTTTCTTTCGAGCTATTACCGCCGCTCAAGGGCGATCACATCAGTGCCATTTACGACACCATAGATCCGCTGATGGAATTCAAGCCATCGTACATCAATGTTACCTATCATCGTGAAGAGCTGGTTTACAAGCAGCGTCCGGATGGATTGCTCGAACCACGCCGTGTGCGCAAGCGTCCGGGAACAGTTGGCATCACTGCTGCCATTATGCACAAATACAAGGTGGAGGTTGTGCCTCATATGATCTGTGCCGGATTCAACCGCGAGGAAACGGAAAACGCACTAATCGATTTGCATTTTCTTGGTGTAAACAATCTGCTGGTACTGCGTGGCGATGCTGACAAAACCAACCGCCGGTTTACGTCAGAGCCTGATGGACACGAGCATGCAAGCGGTCTTTTGCAACAGGTGATGAAAATGAATTCGGGCAGATACCTTGACGAAGATATGGAATATCAGACTCCGACAAGTTTTTCAGTAGGAGTTGCCGGTTATCCGGAGAAACATGCCGAGGCGCCGAATCTTCAGTTTGATCTTAAGCATCTGAAGGAGAAAGTTGATAATGGAGCGGAGTATATTGTGACTCAAATGTTTTTTGATAACAGCCGCTATTTTGATTTTGTGAAACGCTGTCGGGAAGCGGGAATCAGTGTGCCCATCGTACCTGGGCTGAAACCCGTTTCGGTGAAAAATCACCTGCATATTCTGCCGGATACATTTCATGTCGATATTCCTGATGCACTGGCAAAGCAGGTAGTTGCAGCGAAGGACAATCAGGCAGTGCGCAGGATAGGCATTGAATGGGCCATTGAGCAGGTGCGTGAACTCAAAGCAGCAGGCGTGCCCAGCATTCATTTTTACACCATGGGAAAATCGGACAATATCAGAGAGATTGTCTATCGCGGCTTTTGAGAAGGATTATTTTTTGTCTTTCTGAAACTTTCTGAAAGTGAATTTGTATTCAAGACACAACAGAAAATCGTTTTTTGGGACTCTGGTGTTGAAACTATGTTGCCAGCCGTACATGAGTGAGAAATTGTGATTGTTTTCCTTGCCGGGCTTCCATGTAAAACCACAGAGGATTCTTGTTTTGGACAGATCAAGAAAATTATATGCTGCAGGAAAAAACAATTCTGCTGACAATGCCGGATTAAGCGGAAACCCTTTGATGTTGTAATTCAGCTTCAATCTTTCGCGATGTTCCCATTCCTTCCCGTCAAGGTGATTGTTGTCTTCGTCAGAGCCGGCTCTGAGTCTTGCGGCAAGCTGAATGCGACCGAATTTTTTTCCAAACTCCAGTGTCCCGTAATACTCAATTTTATTTGATCGTTCCGAAAGAGTGGGGTATTCGGTCGAGTAGCGCAAAAACAAACCGGCATCGATTTTTTTGGAGATTTCATATTCAGCTCCAAGATCGAAAAGATTTTTTTCAAACACCTGCGCATTGCAGCTGGTGCGGATTTCGTTTGATACACCCAATTTCCATTTGTCGCCGATTTTTACATCAGCAGCAAGACTGTACCAGGCCTGAAAATCGTTTTGCTGCGCAAGGAAAATCTGCGGAATAAAAACAATCAATATGAAGAATAAACTTTTCATCAATCGGCAGAAGCAGAATCTTCGTTTGTGAAATCGGCATCATCGGCCGCATTAATGCAATCGGCATAGTAGTATACCATGATGCGCGCAGAATCCTGCAGGAAATTGATGCGTCCGATTTCAATCCGGTGGATATCGAGGCCTGTTCTTTTTTTCAGATCGGCAACGAGTTCATCATGTTTTTCCGGGACAATCAAATCTATTTTGTCGTAATAGACTAGTTTGACCGACTCATGACGAAAATGAACAACTTTCTCAATAATCCAAACAATCACGAGAATAATTAGATTGGCAAACAGCGCTTCGGCATAACTCACTTTTTTATTGATCAGCGCATTGATGACACTAAGACTGATGACAACGAAAAGATAAGTCATTTCACGAATCGAAATCTGAGTTGTTCTGTATCGGATAATGCCGAAGATTGCGAACAATCCGAGGGCGAATCCGAGCTGGAGTTTTACGCTGGAAAGCATGAAACAAATCAGGAAAACCACTGATCCGATAAGATAATACGTAAACAGATAGTCTTTTCTTTTTGTTTTCGAAAAGTAAAGTACCCGTACCAGAACGAAGAGTACGAGCAGGTTGAAGCAAAACCGGATGACCAGTTCGAAAAAATCGGAAACATTGATGAGTTTCATGTTGAAAAACTCAGGCATGGCTTGCGCACTTTGTAGTAGTTGCATGGCAGTATTTTGTTAAAGTCGAAATTTTTTGTTTAAGCATATTCTGTTTCAGATCAGAATACAGAAATGCACAACCGAAAGTATATTTGCTGAAAGAACCCGGACGAATTCCGTATTTCTGGAGAACCGGAAAAATCTCGGCCATCGAGGCCTTGGATTCATTTTTCACCTCAATGATGGAAAGACCATCGAGATGGACTTCCTTGTATTCATTTGACCATGTCAGATCCCGGTCGACGGTAACACGTTCCGTCATGTTTTTATTGACGAAAGTCATTCGTGTGAACTGACTCACAAGCTTGGATTCCAGCGAATTGAAACTGAAAGGGGAGTACTTGTGGATGAATGCCTGTATCTCTTGTTCTGACGTGCCTTCCGGGTTTATTTTGATCCGTTTTTTTATTGTAATGTTACGGTTTGTTTTGTGCTTGATTTCCCAGAAAGTCAGACCGGTGTTTTCATACACGCGCAGCCGGCATTTGTAGCGGTTTTTTCTTTTGTTGTGATGATCGAAATACATTCCGAATCCAGCTGTATCGACATAGTTGGAAGTGTACGCAAATTCGCGGCAGCCATCGATTTCAAGAATGTAATATCTCTTGAGAAGTTCTTCAATGACGGAATATAGGATCTGGCCGTTCATCACATATTTGGTGTCTTTTCTCGAAAGAAAACTCACCTTGTCCATCTGATCAAGACTGATGGGCTCGAAGCCCGTAACCAGATTATGAAAGTCTTCCTGATTCATTTTACAATGGTGATGTCGGGTAAAACAACATCCTGCCGGTTTGAAGTAATTTGAAAAGACTGTAGCACGGCAAATTCATCAACATCTGGATTCCCGGTTGTATCCTTTGAATACGCATATACCGTGTAAGTGCCTTTTTTCAGATTATCGAAGCGATAGGTGCCATCGAAGCTGGTGCTGGTTTTATCGGCATACACAACATCATCGCCAAACATAATAAACACATCTTCATCGGTAGCGTAGTACTGTCCCATCAGATCAGTAAGTTCAGTATTGTAATCGAGAACATACACTTTGCCTGAAACGGAGGAAGTCCCACCAAAGCCCTCCTCCTGTTTACAGGCGGTCAGGCCTGTTATAACGCCCAAAGTCAACAAAAATACCATTCTCTTTGTAAGAAAGATATTGATGGCAGGCCTGATATTTTTAATCTTTTTCATATGAAACGATTTGAGTTCCGATGTAATAATCAGACAATACTGATTTTAATAAGTTGCTTTATTTTATTGGACCGCAAATTTTATATTGTATGCGTAAATATCACATAAACAGCTAAATGAAAAAATATTATTCATTTTATATCGGCGATTTAGTTCAATTTGTCGCCCACTTGAAGGATGATTACAGGTTTGAAATGTTTCCGCCCAGGTGTTTGAAGAATTCGTCGCGGTACAGAGCGCTGATGGGAAGACTTTCGGTTCCGATCACAACCTTTGATTTTCCGATGAAGTTGATATGGGCGAGTGAAACAATAAAACTGCGGTGAATACGGATAAATTCATTTGGAGGCAGCAGCGCTTCAATCTGCTTCAGACTCATGAGTGAAAAAATTGGTTTAGGACCACAGTAAATTTTCACATAGTCTTTCATGGATTCAATATACATGATTGAGGCCAGGTCGATTTTCAGGATCTTGTGTTCTGACTTGATAAAAATATGTTTTGTTGTATCGACTTTTGGAACCGAATCAAGACTTTTATTCATGTTGAATAATTCAAGCGCTTTGTTTACAGCTTTCAGAAAGCGTTCGAAGCTGACCGGTTTGAGGAGGTAATCAACAACATCCAGTTCAAATCCCTCGAGTGCATATTTGTCGTAGGCTGTAGTGAAGATCACCATGGGCTTAACGTTAAGCATTTTGAGGAAATTCACACCGGTAATATCCGGCATTTCAATATCCAGAAAAATGAGATCAATCTGTTTTTCGTTCAGCACGCTGATGGCTTCGGCAGGCCCATTGCAGGTTGCAACCAGATTCAGCGAAGGAACTTTTGAAACGTTGTCGGCCATTAATTCAACGGCCAGGGGCTCATCGTCAATAATTATACAGTTCATCATGACAAATCAAGGTTTAAATCGACAATGTATTTGTTGTTGTGCGTTGTCAGCAGCAGATTGTGCTTTCCCGGGTACAGAATATCAAGCCGGCGGCGCGCATTTTGCTGGCCGATGCCGGTGCTTTCGTTGTTGTTTGAGTGTGTGCGGTGCGGAGAATATGAGTTTTCTATTCTGAAATGAATTCGTTTGTCAATTATTTCAAGGCCGATATGCACCACCAGAGGCTGATTTCCGGAGGCTCCGTGCTTGAATGCATTTTCAATGAAGGGGAACAACAGCATAGGTTCAATCATTACCAGATCGGCATTTCCTTTAATATCGAATACAACAGGCTGAAGCGATGGAATCCGCATATTCTGAATATCGACGTAATTATGAATAAACTCAATTTCCTTCGATAGCCGCACCTTGTCCTGGCTGAGGTCATTCAGATTGTAACGGAAAATATCGGACAGCTTTATGATGTATTTTTCCGTATCGTCAGATTTTTTGCGGGCCAGACTACATAAGCTATTCATCACATTGAAGAAAAAATGGGGGTTGATTTGTGCTTTTAATGCCATCAATTCAACTCTCAGCTTTTCATTTTCAAGTTCTCTTTTTGTCTGCTCTGACTTTGCCCACTCCAGAGTCATTTTGATGCCAATACTCAGAATGGTGATGGTGGCGAAAAAAGAAACACCGCGCCATGGATCCGGACCTTTTTTCTTATGAACAGGCGGACCGCTCAGTATGGTCGGTTCAGTATCGGGTGGACGGTGAGTTAACTTTCCTACGAGAAAATCACCGGCAGTTGCAAAAAGAAAACAGAAAAAAGTGGCCAGTAAAATATAGATGAGAAATTTTCTGATTTTCAAATATTTTGGAATCAGCCAGTAAAAATTCAGATAGAAAACAATGGCAAGAGAAATTGTGAGGATGGTGTGCATAACTGCCCGGTCACCCTTGATTTCGATGTTGAGCGGAAAGGTAAGGAAAGGGCTCAGGTAAAAAAACATCCACCCGAAAATATGCAACGAAGATGTTGCAATGGCTCTCATTTTTTTCTTTACGATCGGCATAATAAACGATAAAGATACATCACAAAACCAAAAGGACAAGCAAATAGTTCCGAATACCGCTATTTACCGACGATTTCCAGATTATTATCTTTGAATAATTCTGTTCAGAGCTGAAAGCTGGCAAGAAGCAGATCGAGTTCCTTGCTTGGTAAACCAAAGTTTTCCCCAATCATATGGTTGGTCAGTATGCCGTTGAACATATAGATTCCCTTGCGGAGAGAGGGATTGTTTTTAAGAAAGGCATCGATTCCGCCTTCCTCGCCCATTTCCATGATGACCGGTGTAAAGAAATTACTGAGTCCGTACGATGCCGTTTGTGGAACCCTGGATGGGATGTTCGGCACACAATAATGAATTACATCGTGTTTGATAAAAACAGGATCCTTGTGTGTGGTAACAGCCGATGTTTCAATACAGCCACCCTGATCGATGCTCACATCCACAATCACCGAGCCGGGCTTCATATCTGCCACCATGTTTTCGGTGACCACTACCATGGGTCTGTTGCGGATCGAATGCAAAGCGCCGATGACAATATCAGCATTTTTCAATGATTTTGAAAGCACTTTTGGGTGAATAATGGAAGTGAAAATCTGCGAACCAAGATTTTGCTGTAAGGAACGGAGTTTATAAATATGATTGTCGAAAACTTTTACGTCTGCTCCGAAGCCAAGAGCTGCCCGTGCAGCATAAGTGCCTACTGTACCGGCGCCCAGAATCACTACTTCGACAGGCGCAATGCCCGGAATACCGCCAAGCAGTTTTCCTTTTCCGATGTCGTTTTTACTGAGATATTCCGCTGCAATCTGAATGGCAGCATAGCCCGAAATTTCGCTCATGGCTTTCAGTACCGGAAAGATATTGCTCTGATCCTGGATGAACTCAAATGCCACTGCTGTTGTTTTATGCTGCATCAGCTTTTTGAAATATTCGGCCGACTGCATGGTGAAGTGCAGCGCCGAAACAACCGTTTGCCGGCTTTGCAGCAAATCGATTTCGCTTGGAAGCATGGGTGCCACTTTCAGAATCAGATTGCACTGATATATTTCTGCTGCCGAATCAGTCAGAATCGCACCGGCTTCGGCGTATTCTTCATCGCTGAAATGCGCATTGCGGCCCGCGCCACGCTGAACGAAAACTTCATGGCCATTTGAAACAATGAGCCCGACACTGTCGGGAGCCAGTGAAACACGGTTCTCCTGAAATGCAATTTCGAGCGGTACGCCGATTTTCATGCTGCTCTTTTTTCTTTTGATTTCCAGCCGCTCTTCAGCCGGCATCAGTTGTCCTGCGGGACCCAGATTAAGATTGCTGTTTTCAGTCATGCTCGGGAATATTTATTTCGATGTAGCGGTATGATTCGTCATCGGGTGTCGATAGCGTTACTGTGACTATTTTTTGCGGAAGCAGAGATCCGATTTTTTCAGGCCATTCCACCAGACAAACAGCGTTGCTGTACAACATTTCTTCGAGGCCCGCATTCAGTGCGTCCTCCGGCTTTTCAATCCGGTAGCAGTCAAAATGATATACCGGTTTTTCTGCTTCATACACATTCACCAGCGCGAAGGTCGGACTTGTTACATCCAGCTCACGGCCAAGCAAAGTGCGTATGGTTTTTCCGATAAGTGTGGTTTTTCCGGCGCCCATCGGGCCGTAAAATGCAAATATGTTGTACTGTTCAGCAAGTGTTGCAAGATAGCCCGCAACAAGCGTCATGTCCTTCAAAGAAACGCGGCTGAATATTTTTTTCATTTCCTATTTTGGTGCAAGAGTGATGAGCGGAATCAGGTTTTCTTCGAGCGAAATTCCTCCATGCTGAAAAGTATCGGCAAAGAAATTCACGTAGTAGTTGTAGTTGTTCGGATAAACAAAATAGTCGGCTGATATACAGAACATGTAGGAAGTGCTGACATTCGGGCGGGGCACAAAAAGGTCGGCCGGATTCTTCAGCTCAAAAACATTTTTTCCATCCGAATTCAGATTCTTGCCGTATTTGAAACGGATATTGGCATTGGTTTCACGATCGCCGAAAATTTTCACCGGATTTTTCACGCGGATGCTGCCATGATCGGTTGTAAGAATTATTTTGAAATTGTTTCTGGCAGCAAGTTCAAAAACTTCAGCCAGCGGGCTGTGATCGAACCAGCTGCTGGTGATCGAACGGTAGGCGGCTTCATCGTTTGCAAGTTCCTTGATGATCTCCATATTTGTCTTGGAATGTGAGAGCATGTCAACAAAATTGTAGATCAGCACGTTCAGCTGATTTGATGCAATGTTGCTGAATGTGTCAACATATTTCCGGCCTGCGCGGAGGTTCAGGATTTTTGTGAAATTGTGCTTGATATTCAGTCCGAGCCGTTTGAGCAACTCTGCAAACAATTCCGGCTCAAACTGATTTTTTGAGTTTTCATCATCATCATCTTCAATCCAGAGTTTCGGAAATTTCTTCTGGATTTCAGTGGGCATCAGACCTGAAAACAGAGAGTTTCTTGCGTATTGTGTTGCCGTGGGCAAAATGCTGCAATACATTTTATCGCTAACTACTCTGAAATGCTCTTCTATGGCCGGCTGTATGGCTTTCCACTGATCGAAGCGCAGGTTGTCGATAACCACCACCAGGACTTTTTCGTTTTTCCCAAGCAGCGGAAAGACGGCCTTTTGCATCACATTGTGTGAAAGCAGCGGCGGATCGTTTTTATCGTTCAGCCAGTCGCGGTAGTTTCGGATGAATGCTTTTGAAAAAACCTTGTTGGCTTCTTCTTTCTGAGTTCTGAGAATCTGAAGCATGCTTTCATCGCCCGATTCCTGCAATTCCAGCTCCCAGTAAATGAGTTTCCGGTACAGTGCCGACCACTCATCAAATGTCAGGTTGGGCGAGATTTCCATGCCCAGTTTTGTAAATTCACGCTGATAGGAACCTGTGGTTTTTTCCTGTCTCAGTCTGCGGTCTTCCAGATTTTTTTTCAATGAAAGCAGTATCTGATTCGGATTTACCGGCTTGATTAAATAATCTGATATTTTGCTCCCAATTGCTTCTTCCATTATGGTTTCTTCTTCGCTTTTTGTAATCATAACCACAGGAATATTGGGCTTAAGGTCTTTTATAAACGACAATGTTTCCAGTCCGCTCAGACCCGGCATGTTTTCGTCTAAAAATATAATGTCGAAATCTTCTTTTTTAAGAAGTTCCAATGCATCGTTTCCGTTGGAAACGGGCGACAAATGATAACCTTTTTGCTCAAGAAAGAGAATGTGAGGTTTCAGCATCTCTATTTCATCATCAATCCACAGGATTTTGCTTTTTGAACTCATACTTAGTTTATTTCCGGTTATTCATTAATTTTGTCTGTTTTTGGCAAGTTGTTTTACCATAAGCAAAATCATTTTCAAAAATACAAAAAAATACCTTAACATCGTTGATTTCTTTAGCAAATGGCATTAAACAAACGAAAAATATTAAACGACCCCGTACATGGATTTATTTCAATCCCAGACGAAATAATTTTTACTTTAGTAAATCATCCGTGTTTTCAGCGGCTTACCAGAATAAGGCAGTTGGGATTAACCTATCTTGTTTATCCGGGAGCGTTGCACACCAGATTTAATCATGCCGTTGGTGCCATGCATCTGATGGATGAGGCAACCGAAATTCTAAAACAAAAAGGGTTTGAAATTAATAACGAAGAAAAACAGGCTGCACTGGCTACCATTTTACTGCACGATATTGGTCACGGACCTTTTTCGCATGCACTCGAAAATTCATTAATACACAATGTGTCGCACGAAGACATTTCGCTTAAGCTGATGGAAAAACTCAATCAGGAGTTGGGCGGACAACTGACCCTGGCAATTAAGATTTTTAAGGGCACCTATAAAAAGAAGTTTTTGCATCAGCTGGTGTCGGGGCAGCTTGATGTTGACAGGCTTGATTATTTGTCGCGCGACAGTTTTTTCACGGGCGTGTCCGAAGGAGTTATCGGCACGGAGCGCATTCTGAAAATGATGACCATATCAAACGACGAGCTGGCAGTGGAGGAAAAAGGCATTTATTCTGTTGAACGTTTTATTATTGCACGACGGCTTATGTATTGGCAGGTGTATTATCATAAAACTGTTGTTGCTGCCGAACAAATGCTTATTGCCGTGCTTAAGCGCGCACACAATCTGGCTTTGAATGGCGAAAAAATTTATGCCCCGCCAGCACTGGCTTTTTTCCTCGAAAAAAACAACAATAAAACAAACCTTAATGCCACTACTCTTGAAAAGTTTGTTGATATTGACGACAGCGATATTTTATCCTGCCTAAAAGTCTGGCAATATCATAACGATGCGGTTCTGAGCCGCCTGGCAGCCAATTTGCTTAACAGAAAACTAGCAAGGGTAATTATTGAATCCAAACCAATCAGTAAGAAAAACCGGGATGATTTATTGAAAAAAATCTCCAAAGCTTATAATATTTCTGCAGAAGATGCTACTTATTTTCTTAGCTATGGCGAAATTGAAAATAATGCCTATGCGCCCGGAATAGATAAAATCTGGATTGCCTATAAAGACGGTACCCGAAAGGACATTACTGAAGCATCCGATCAGCTAAGTTATGGAACTATTTCCAAAACCGTGGTAAAGTATTTTCTCTGCTGCCCAAAAGAAATATTGTAGCAGGAATTTCTTTTGTTGCTTTTCTTTTGTTGCTTTTCTTTTGTTACTTTTCTTTTGGCAATGAAAAAGAAAAGTAAGCTAGGCCTTACTCGTGGCCACAAAAAAGAATTAAAAATTTTCAATGAGAATTTATCCGAGCAACAAAGTTTCTAAATATTTATTTCCCCCAAACCAATAATTTACAGAGTGATATTAATCATGATTACAGCTCTGCTATTTTTATGCTTGCTAATTTTGTACATTATTAAAATTAAATACTATGGAAGCAATTGATATAATAAAAAACCGTCGTTCAGTTAATCATTTTGACCCATCCCGTAAATTAGATGACGAAACAATAAAAAAGATAATAGACCTTGCCGTTAATGCTCCTTCGGCATATAATTTACAACCATGGCGAATAATTGTTGTAAAAAGCGATGAGGAAAAAGAAAAATTCTGGAATCTGGCATACAAGCAGCCTAAGATAAAAGATGCCGCGGCTAATCTTATTATTGTTGGAAACAAGCACGGGTGGGACAAAGACAATCCTGTATGGCAGGAATTGCTGCAAACCGTTGGAGGTAAAACCGAGGTAGTTGAAAATGCACAAAAAGGTGTTGCAAACAATTACGGCTCTACAGACGAACGTCAGACAGCATTTGCATATTTAAATGCCGGCCTCTTGGCTATGAGCATTATGCATTCGGCTCAGGCTATGGGCATAGACTCGCATCCCATGAACGGATACGACGCCGAAGGCCTAAGCAAAGAATTTGGACTAACGGAACACGAAGTTCCCGTAATGAATATTTGCATCGGGTATTTCGATAAAAGCAAAACCCTTCACCCGCGCAGACCCAGAAGGGGCTTTGATGAAATAGCCAAGGTTGTTTGATACATTTTGTTAATTTTCTGTGTTTAAAAGCCTGATAATTTATTTTCAGGCTTTTTTGTTTAAAAATCACTATTGTCCGATAAAAAATATTTCAATTCGATTTGTCGAAAGGAAAAGTTCAACCTACCTGATGCAAAACCGCTTGTTGTGAAGTATTTACCGCAATGTTTGTTTATATGTTTAGTTTATAATTTGTACTTCTACCCGCAAGATTTCGTTGTAAAATGCCGAGTTTAACTAAATCTTGTAAATCGCGGGTAGCTGTGGCTTTTGTTGTTTTAGCGATTGAAATATATTTTTTTGCTGTCATTCCGCCCTCAAAACCATCTTTTCCAGCATCAAGCATTTTGTTTATTACTTTCACTTGCCGTTCATTCATTGTGGTTTTATATTGGTCGAGAAATTGGGCTTTTTTTACTGAAAATTCCAATATCTCTAAAGTGTTTTTTTGTGCATCAATAAGAAGTTGTGAAAAGTAGAGTAGCCAGCTGTCAATTTCTAACTTAATTTGCACTTTTGCCAATTCTGCATAGTATTGTTTTCGATTTTGTTCGATTGCTTGCGAAACGCTCATGATTACTTGCCGCCCCATTGATTCTGATAGGCATTTCTCGATTAATGCTCTCCCGATTCGGCCATTTCCATCTTCAAATGGGTGAATGCTTTCGAAATACAAATGAGTAATGGCTGTTTTAATAATGACTTTCCGTATGTTCCCTTCTGTTTTGAATGAGTTGTACCATTTTACAAATTTCTTCATCTCTAACGGAACCTGTTCCGAAGGTGGTGCTTCAAAATGAACTTTTTCACGCCCAATTGCTCCCGAAACAATTTGCATTGGCTCTTTTCCTTTCCGATAAATGCCTGCATTTATATATTTTGAGTTAGAAAACAATATACCATGCCACTTTTTAATAAGTTTTTCTGTCAATTTTTCTTTATATGAATTTCTAACTTCCAGCATCAGCAAAGCCACATTTTCGGCTCGCTTGTTCCTAATGTTCTTTATTGTTGTGGTTAGACCTAAGTTTTTCAAAAAAGAAGAACGCACATCTTCTCTCGACAGCATATCTCCTTCAATTTCAGAGGTATTTATTGCCTCGGAAATCATGATGGCAAGAATCTCATTTTGTTGTTTTGCAGAATTAAATGTTTTAAAGATGCCGAATATCTCGCCTGACAATTCTGCCAATATCAATGCTTTTTTAGTTATAATTTCTTCGTTATAAATAAATTCTGCCCATCCTATTATTTGCCAGTTATACATGATTTGAGCCGTTTAATTAAATTATTCGGTGCAAATATACAAAAAATATGAGCCGAATATAATTATATTTCGGCTCAAAAAAAATATAATTTTCAAAATTCCGGCCTTTTGTTACTTTTCTTTTGGCAATGAAAAAGAAAAGTAAAACCCCGCCGCAGGGCCGCCCAAAAATTTATTTTGTAAACATTAAATTGAAATAAAAAAATCATTCTTTCGGGACGTCGCAATAGAATTTTGCGGGATAAAGAAACCGGACAGGCAGCGCCGGGAGCCGAAGGCGGCCAATATGACGGAAATCTGTTTGAGCTGAATAATTTAACAATGTTTTCCTTGCAGCGAGTTATTTCCGTCTGTGGCTGGTGAGTGTACGTTTTCTCCGAAAAATTCTCAAGCGACTAGCTTTTCTTTTGTTACTTTTCTTTTGGCGATGAAAAAGAAAAGTAAGCCCCGCCCGGCTTGAGGGCACAAAAAGCATTAAAAATTTTATTAAAAATTTAATAGGACAACAATGATTTTATAAGCCTCATTTTTTGATTATATGTATTTTTGCGTAAAAAAATGGAAATTGTTAATCAGGAAGTGGAGCCTCAGGAGTATTGCTCTATCAGGCTTGTTAAAAGCGAAGACTTAAATCATCACGGTTCATTATATGCCGGCCGGACTGCCGAGTGGTTTGTAGAGTCAGGTTTTATTGCTGCATCAGCATTGCTAAATCCCAAAAACGTGGTATGTTTAAATATTCACGGCATGCACTTTTTGCAACCTGTGCGTGTGGGCGAGGTTGTGAAATTTTCTTCAAAACTTGCATGGGTAGGCAAGAGCAGCTTGATGGCATACGTTAAAGTATGTAAAAACAACAACGACAAAATGCTTGTTGATGGTTTTATAACCTTTATTCATGTTGATGAAAATACTCGCCCTACTCCGCACGGAATAAAATTATTATTGAAAACCGAAGAACAAAAAAAGCTTAATGAAAAAGCCAATATGCTTAAAGAATCAGGAAAATAATCTGCCTGTGATTTGCTTTAGTTCTTTATTTTGATGATATTTGCAACAACTAAACGATATGATATAACCGAGTTTGGCATGTTGTGATTTGCTTTAGTTCTTTATTTTGATGATATTTGCAACAACATAAATAGGCGTTTAAAACGACAATCAAGGGTTGTGATTTGCTTTAGTTCTTTATTTTGATGATATTTGCAACAACAAAACGTCAATTTTGACGGAATTTCACTCGGTTGTGATTTGCTTTAGTTCTTTATTTTGATGATATTTGCAACAACACAAAAAATGTTTATCCGCTTGCCGATTACGTTGTGATTTGCTTTAGTTCTTTATTTTGATGATATTTGCAACAACTTGCATAAAAAAGTATGTCCGATTATCGCTGTTGTGATTTGCTTTAGTTCTTTATTTTGATGATATTTGCAACAACTGAAAGCAATGATATGAAAAGCCGCCAACGGTTGTGATTTGCTTTAGTTCTTTATTTTGATGATATTTGCAACAACCGCTCGTGGAAACAAGAGAAACGTTTCACGGTTGTGATTTGCTTTAGTTCTTTATTTTGATGATATTTGCAACAACACAACGATTTACACTACGGAATTGAATGGAGTTGTGATTTGCTTTAGTTCTTTATTTTGATGATATTTGCAACAACCTCTTGACTCTCAGTATAGCTACATTCATTGTTGTGATTTGCTTTAGTTCTTTATTTTGATGATATTTGCAACAACATCTAAATTACTCATATCGTTTTATTTTGTGTTGTGATTTGCTTTAGTTCTTTATTTTGATGATATTTGCAACAACAGGACTTATGCCGATATGTTATTGGGATGTGTTGTGATTTGCTTTAGTTCTTTATTTTGATGATATTTGCAACAACATTAAAGAATTTAAACTATGTTGACGTTAGTTGTGATTTGCTTTAGTTCTTTATTTTGATGATATTTGCAACAACCGAACATTTTGATTACACCCCGTTGTCCTCGTTGTGATTTGCTTTAGTTCTTTATTTTGATGATATTTGCAACAACCAGACCTTTTTTTATATCTTTGCCGCATGAGTTGTGATTTGCTTTAGTTCTTTATTTTGATGATATTTGCAACAACAAATAAAAAATGTAAACATTCAAGGCAATGTTGTGATTTGCTTTAGTTCTTTATTTTGATGATATTTGCAACAACTTGAAAGTGATTCGGAGCGCGGCGGTGGAAGTTGTGATTTGCTTTAGTTCTTTATTTTGATGATATTTGCAACAACAATTTCGTAGGTTTGTAAGAAAAACCTATGGTTGTGATTTGCTTTAGTTCTTTATTTTGATGATATTTGCAACAACAGAAATTGATAGGTTACAGCGAGAGTTTCCGTTGTGATTTGCTTTAGTTCTTTATTTTGATGATATTTGCAACAACTCGGACAGAAATAGCAATGACCATCATGGCGTTGTGATTTGCTTTAGTTCTTTATTTTGATGATATTTGCAACAACGCGGTTTTACTTGCGCTATTACCAAATACAGTTGTGATTTGCTTTAGTTCTTTATTTTGATGATATTTGCAACAACAAAACCTAAGAAAGAAACTACAACCTACAGTTGTGATTTGCTTTAGTTCTTTATTTTGATGATATTTGCAACAACGTAGAAAGCTTCCGGATCTGCAACAGCACCGTTGTGATTTGCTTTAGTTCTTTATTTTGATGATATTTGCAACAACACATTAACCGCAGCAAAGCAGGCGAAAGGGTTGTGATTTGCTTTAGTTCTTTATTTTGATGATATTTGCAACAACCAGACTGCAATATTTACAGGGACATTTTCGGTTGTGATTTGCTTTAGTTCTTTATTTTGATGATATTTGCAACAACTTCAAAGACTGCAAATGTTTTTGTTTTGAGTTGTGATTTGCTTTAGTTCTTTATTTTGATGATATTTGCAACAACCGCTGAGCAGCTGAAAGTTTCAAACGATGTGTTGTGATTTGCTTTAGTTCTTTATTTTGATGATATTTGCAACAACACTTTTGCCGCCGGATACTCCTTTGATGTCGTTGTGATTTGCTTTAGTTCTTTATTTTGATGATATTTGCAACAACATACGATATTGATTCAATCAGTGCAAACATGTTGTGATTTGCTTTAGTTCTTTATTTTGATGATATTTGCAACAACAAGTTTTTCCCAGTCTTTCTCGGTCATGCCGTTGTGATTTGCTTTAGTTCTTTATTTTGATGATATTTGCAACAACTTGTAGACGCACGTGTGCAGCTGCTTCGCAGTTGTGATTTGCTTTAGTTCTTTATTTTGATGATATTTGCAACAACTTAGAATTAAAATAAATTACCACAAATGTGGTTGTGATTTGCTTTAGTTCTTTATTTTGATGATATTTGCAACAACCAACCAATTTTGCGACAATCTCAGGGCTGAGTTGTGATTTGCTTTAGTTCTTTATTTTGATGATATTTGCAACAACAAGACACGAAAGCACCGTCT
>Ga0255347_1003691_pt1 | contig 19585 bp, 16 predicted proteins | sample wastewater_treat_2_FD_192479 | JGI IMG/M metagenome (GOLD analysis project Ga0255347, IMG submission 192479) | Wastewater microbial communities from Lulu Island WWTP, Vancouver, Canada - plant24 | ecosystem: Engineered > WWTP > Wastewater > Unclassified | place: Canada: Vancouver, British...
GAAAACAATAACCCAGCATGGGCCCAAGTTAGTCTTGAAGACGGGGTCTCTGGTAACTTATCAACTAATAATCTTAATTCAGGGTCAAATGCAGATTCCTCAACTTTCTGGAGGGGTGATGGGAAACGGGAAAAACCTACATACAAAACACTGGTTGGTGGCGGTAGTTCTACATCATTAACTGCAAGTGCTATATGTAATCCATTTGGACATTCTGTGTGTAATACAAATTTAACTACAATGATAGGTTTTGCAGTTCCTTATGATGCATCCATTTCAAATTTGTATGGAGTAACGCAAGGAGCCCCGGCATCAGGATCATCTTGCAAGTTCACTGTAAGAAGATCAGCATCATGCACAGACTCTTATCAAGACACACCTCTTTCCTGCATTGTTGTTGGGGACGGTACTAAAAAAACCTGTTCTGACACATTAAGTAGGTACGAAGTAAATGCAGGAGATTGTTTACAAATATATTATGAGGAAAAAGGTACTTGCAGCGGATTAATAAACTGGGGATTTGAAATAGATTTAAGGTAGCTATGAATAAAAGAAATTATTTAATCAGCTCTTTATTATTCTTCCTTTTTTTCATTTTGTTTTCATTTAATAATGCCAAGGCTTTTACTTTGCCAGAAAAAACTATTCAAGTTGGAACATCTGTATATATAGAAGATGTGAATAGCTCTTTATATTACGCTATTTTTTTGCCGTCAGGAAAACCTACAAATGATGAGGTATGTGCAACAATGTCGGGTGATGAATTGGTTGAAAATAATAATTTAAGAGATTACGGAACATGTTTTATTAACGATACAGGTGTTTTTAAAATAGTAGAAATGCACACACCATTCTCATCAAGTTATGGTGAAATAAAAGAAAGTGATCAGATAATCCAAGAAGAGGAAGTGATTCTTTTTGAAAATGTTGAAAAAAACTTTCTTGGAATACACTTTCTAGGAGAATTGTTTGAAACAACATCTTCAACTCAAGAGTCAAGCTTATCGTTAAACGCAATACTAGGTTCGGCATCCTCAAGGCTTTTTTATATTATGACTGAAAATAATCTTACTGTAATAGCTACATCTCTAATAGTAATAACTCTTTTCTTCATTACAAAAGCAATTCTTATAAAAAATAGAAAAGAATAAAAATGTATGAAAAATATAAACCGCCCCAAAATATTATTTTTTATTTTCACAGTAATATTATCAACAATATCCGTTATTAGAATTGTAAATAATATCTCTACTTTGGATAGAATAAATATTTCTCACGCAGCAAGTCAAACATTTAATTCTTCTGGTTTATGGACAGCCCCAACAGGTATTTACTCCATAACAGTTGAGTGCTGGGGCGGAGGTGGTGGGGGCGGTGGTAGTACAAAAAAACTAGCATACGGTGGTGGCGGGGGTGGGGGTGGAGGTTATGCAAGAAGTACAAATATTAGCGTAACCCCTGGACAATCGTATCAAGTAACAATAGGTGCAGGTGGTACAGGAGGGGCACAAGGAGTAAGTGGAGGAAGTGGTGGTTCATCTTCTTTTAATAATAATACTGTAGTAGCAGGAGGAGGTACTGGTGGAGGAGTGGGGAATGCGACACCAGGTACCGCAGGTGCTGGTGGTGCAGGTACTACAGGTAGTACAAGGTACAGTGGTGGTAACGGGGCTGCAGGTACTAATCCCAACGGAGGTGGTGGTGGAGAAGGTTCTGGAAGTACGTCTAATGGTGGTAATGCTACTGGAATAACAGGAGGTACAGGAACAGATGGTGGTAATGGAGGAAACGGAGGAGCATCTAATGTAAATGGAAACCCAGGACTTGTTCCAGGAGGTGGTGGTGGTGGTGCTGGTAGAGGTAAGAACAACACGGGATATACAGGAGGGGCGGGAGCAGCTGGAAGATGTGTAATATCCTATACAGATATATGGGCACCATCAACTAGTTTAACGGCATATAGCCCAACGTGGTTTTTTTCTTCTGGCCCTACAAATATCAGCCCTACCCAAATAGATATGACTGCAACCACGGGATATGACTTCACGACACCTATAATGTATCTTTTTATAAATGATAATTCTTCATGTCCTACAAACCATTCAGGAACTGGTGGTACAAACAGTAGTTGGCAAACGGAAACAACATTTTCGAACACAGGTCTAATGCCTAATAATTGTTACGGATACAAAATTATGACTAAGGACTCTGCAATACCAAGCAATACCGCACCAGAATCATCAATATTTTATACTTACACTTCAGCAAATACCCCAGGTACGCCTACATTAGATAATCCAACAATTTCAACACTAGTTTTAATGAATAATGCAAATGATAACCCTGTTTTAAATCCAACTACTTTATTCTCCGCCAAGGTCGTGTACACAAGTCCGGGTGACACTAAGTGGGAAAATAAATGGATAGATTCTGATGGTAACCCATCGAATACAGAAGTTTGGCTTAGTGATAGTTCGATGGATGGTATAGTTTTGCAAAACCTAAATGAAAATACAGAATACGGAGTTTCCGTAAAAGCAAAAAATAATGCTGGTGATGAAACTCCCTTAGGTCCAGAAGGAAGAGGTAATACTTTAGGAACTGGTACCCCACATGAACAAACATACGTATCTTCTGGAACCTGGATAGCTCCCGATAATATAAATATGGTGGACGTTGAATGTTGGGGAGGTGGTGGAGGTGGTGGAGGTAGTACTAGAAGACAAGCAAATGGTGGTGGAGGTGGTGGTGGAGGTGGTTATGCAAAAAGTACAAATATTAGTGTAACTCCTGGACAATCTTATCAAGTAACAATAGGTGCGGGTGGTACAGGAGGTGGGCAAGGAGCAAACGGAGGAAATGGTGGTTCATCTTCTTTTAATAATAATACTGTAGTAGCGTCAGGCGGAAGTGGTGGAGGTGTAGGAAATGCAACACCAGGTACTGCAGGTGCGGGTGGTACAAACAGCACAGGTGATACGACATACAACGGTGGTAACGGAGCTGCAGGTACTAACCCCACCGGAGGTGGTGGTGGGGAAGGTTCTGGAAGTACATCTAATGGTAATAATGCTAACGGATCAACAGGTGGTTCAGGAACGGACGGCGGTGATGGTGGTAACGGAGGAGCATCTAACACAAACGGGAGTGCGGGAACTATTCCTGGTGGAGGTGGTGGAGGTGCTGGTAGGGGTGAAACTTTCAGAGGATACTCTGGAGGAAACGGCTCCTCAGGAAGATGTAGAATTTCCTACAAGGAAAGAATAACCGGAACATTGTCTTGTAAGGTAACTAATTCTTGCCCATCAGGAGTAGTGGTTTATAGAATGTCAGATCTTATAAATGCTCACGCAGAGCTACCAAACCAAAATAACTATCCAAATCTTGTATGTTGTACAGGAGTTCCAGGACTATCAAACTCATGCAGTGGAAACTATCAAACTGTTCTTAAACTTTCCGCAACAACAAACGCGCATGTAGAGCAAAATACCCAAAATAATTATCCAAATGATGTATGTTTACAGATCCCTGCCAATGGAGTAATAGAGATAGGCTATCAACAAAACAATTGTAACGGATACGACACTACAATAGGATCTATGTCGGGGATAACAGATGCACATGTTGGAGACGCTTCTGCTTACCCAACAAAAATATGTGCAACAGCGTTAGTAACAGGAACTATTACGTTTAATATTTCGAATAATAATATTGGCTTCGGTCAACTAAGTGTAAGTAACAGTAGATTTGCTACTGCTGATGGACTTGGATCAAATAACGAAACGCCTGCACATACAATAGAAGCCTCTACCAATGGTTTGAATGGTTACTCTATATATATATCCAAGGTGAAACACTAACTGGTTCTCCGGATACATCTATTCATATAAACCCAATTGGTAATGTAAGCCAACCTCCAATGGCAGGTACAGAACAGTTTGGTATAAGGGCAACTTATTCAGGAGGAGATGGGGCTGTTCTAGCCCCCTACAACGATAATGTTAAATATGCGTACTCTGCATCAGAAAATACACCTGCCGTACTTGCTGTAGATCTAAACGGAAACGATGTTTCAACTATGTATTCTATATATTATTTGGCTAATATATCGGGAAACACAGAACAAAGCGAATACTCAACGTATATAACTTTTACAATAACAGGTAATTTTTAAGTATTTGACAACATGCTGTAATAATGTTGTATTATTATCATAATGAAAACAATAAAAAACACACTTAAAATACTATCTTTAACTGCCGTCTTAATATGTATTTTTCATGCTGGTAAGGTTCTAGCTGCACCATTAACAAGTAAATCTGACAGTATGAGTAGGTTGGGAAACTCAACCACAGAAGCTGTTTATTCCGACCACACAATACAATTTGTGACTCCAACAGGTGTATCTTCTGGACAAACTATAGTAATAACGTTCCCAAGTGGGTTCAATGGAGCGACACATCCAAACGGTGCCTTAGATTTTTCAGATGTTAATGTATTTGTAAACGCGGTTCCTGATGGAACATGTGGTGGGACACAACAGGACATAGTCTCTGCTGCACCAACGGCATCACAGTGGTCTGCTGTTTTTAGTGGTGCAGACAATACTGTACTAACCCTAACTTCTGGTGGCGCTACTGCTGTAGCAGGAGCTAACAGTGAGGTTTGTATAAAAATTGGTCAAAATACAACAACCGGTACAACAGCATCACAATACTTAAACCCAACTACTAGCGGTTCTTATACAATATCAATAGTAGCAGGTGATGATTCTGGAGATATCGTAACTAGAATTATAGACAACGATAGAGTAACAATCACAGCACATGTCACAGAGACAATAACCTTTTCTTTGAGTGATTATGAAGTTGGTTTTGGAAACCTAAACCCAACAGGGGCAAGATTTGCTACAGGATCTGAACCATACGGTGCAGACGGTCCTACATCAGTTGTAGCACATACAATGTCAGTTTCTACAAACGGTAGTTCTGGATATGAAATAACTTATATTGGTAACACCTTAACTTCAGGAGCTGGGGATACTATAGATGCAGCAACCATAACAGGAGATGAAGATGGAACTCCAGGAACAGAACAATTCGCAATAGGTTTTGTAGCTGGAACAGATGCCACAGTTGTTCCCGCTTACAATCAAGCCAATCCTACATTTAACTACAGTTTTGTTCCTAATGTAGAAACGCCGTTTGTATATGAAACGGCTCCTTCAGATACAGAAATAGTTTCAGCATATTATTTGGCAAATATTTCGGGGGTCACTCCTGCCGGACTCTACAGCACTTCTCTAACGTATGTAGCAACGGCGAACTTTTAAAAACACATGCCCAAAACAATAAAAAAACAAAATAAGTTATTAATTTCTCTTGCTATTATTGCAATCTCTCTATTGGCTCTTTCTAAGGGCAAATCTTATGCTTTAACCCTCTCCCCACCACGACTTGAAGTAGAGGGAGAGCCAGGACAAGTTCTTCAAGGAGAACTGGAACTGTATAACGAACAAGACACAGAAGCTACTTTTTACCTTTCATATCAAAATTTTGAAGCAAGAGGTGAGACGGGGTCTCCTTATTTTTTACCCAATACAGACGAAGGGTTGGCATCATGGATTAAGACTGGTAATAGTATAGTTATAGGCCCAAGAGAAAGAATTAAATTCCCATTTGAAATACATATCCCACAAGATACTGAAGCCGGTGGTCATTTTGCAGCTATATTTTTTGGTACAACTCCTGCAACGCCAGAAGAAGGTGGGCAAGTTACAATTGGTGGTAAAGTTGGAACACTTATTTTCTTAAATATTCCAGGAGACGTTCCAGAAGGAGCAGGGATAATTGAGTTTGGTACAAAAAGTGGAAAAATACTACCCTACCTTCCCGTTGAGTTATATTACAGATTTTCAAACGATGGTGGAAGAAAAGTGATGCCTTTGGGTAATATAGAAATAAAATGCATGGTTGGAAAAGTTGTAGGATTGCTTGACGCAAATGCTCCAAAAGGTAATGTGTTACCAGGTAGCGTAAGAAGATTTGAAGTTGTTTGGGACAAGATTGGGCAAAATGATTTGGAAAACAACACTAGGGGAAGTGCAGAGAGCCTAAAAGAAGGTAATATTGGGTTTTTTGATGCTGTAAAAATGCAGATAGCTAACTTTGCAATAGGTAAATACACGGCTAATCTAAGCCTAAAGTACGGAGAAGACCAAACAACATCTACAAAGCAAGCGGTGTTTTATATAATCCCATGGCAATTATTAGTCTTAGTACTTGGAGGCTTAATAATCTTAATAACTATCATTAAGATCTCTTCCAAGAGACATAATGAAAGGTTAACCGAAAAAATAAAAAAGGAGATTATGGACGAGCAGAAGAAGACTGCTCCCAAAGCTCCTAAAGAAGAGAAAACTGTTGAAAAAGATACAAGTGAAGAGGTTGCTCCTCAAAAGGACGGACCCCAACCCTTGAATCCTGCACAATAAGTAATCTTCTAAAATTAATACATCTTCTGAATTACGATCAATGTGATGATTGTTTATCCCTTGTCATGGTAAAATATCTTAGCCTTGGAGGGATCGCATAGTGGACTAGTGCGCAGTCCTGGAAAGACTGTATAGGAGAAATCCTATCGGGGGTTCGAATCCCCCTCCCTCCGCCATGATTCGGCAGTACTGCCACAAAGCAGTGGTTTAAATTTTCTTTGACGGAAAATTTTACAAATTTTAAGATATCCAATCCATTACTTGAAAAAACACTGTATTGTCATCTGGTAAGATGTATTTCCTACCTCCGCTACCGCAGAGTGGCCCACAGATATAGCTGTAAGTTTCAACTTTAATTTTATTGAGATAAACGTTTTTGCTTTTGTCGTATAAAGTATATTTGCCAGTTTCTAATAAATCAGCTACTCGGTACTCTATTCGCGATCGTAACTCATCTGTTACATTGCTGATTTCTATTTTATCCTTACTTTCTGATTCATCTTCAATAAACGATAGTAACTCTTGATCTGATTTTATATGGGGATGTTTTTTTATCCATTGTCTTAAATTTGTTTCAAAATCATTTAATCCAAAACTAATAGCAACTCGCCCAGTTTCGAATACAACTGTTTTAGAATCCGATGGTTTAGACAGATTAACAACTTTGATATCCGATCTGCTTTTTGGTTGAAACCTCTCTTTTTCATACTTAACAAGAAACATTCCGCCAATTATTGAAACAATGCCTAGTATGCCTACTGCAATAATAATTTTTTTAAACATAAGTTTATTTTAATGTATGAAAAATTTATCTCTATTACAATACCACCAAACAAAGTGGATTTAATCAATATGAATTCGAAAAGTCCATTTTTGGTCAAAATAAAGTTAGGGTCGACGTTTTCAAATTATTTGGTAAGCTACCTTTTCATTCCTATCTCAAGGTAGTATGAACAGGAGATGGTTCTTTCCCTAGACTTAATCTTATGTATAAGAATCTACTTCTTAAAAACCAACAACTTATAACAAAAAACGCCCTTTCTAATTAATACGGGCGTTAAATATGCTGAAACAGCGTTAAAGGTAACCTCATTAGGTAAAATTTTATCCACAATTCTTCCCAAAAATTTAGGTTTAAAGATAGTTTTACTCGCTATTTTTTCAAGCCTTTCAAAGCTAGGGATAGTATTCTTGGAGTAATCTTTATTTTCAATTAAACTAAATCCTGCTGATTTTATTTTATCTACAGCATCATCAATATATTCAAAACTACTTAACATCATACCTTTTTCATTTAATTGTTTTGCCAATAATTCATCTTTATTAAGCTCATCAACTCTTCTTCCCGAGTATCCATCTATAACAATAAATACCCCACCCTTCTTTAATACTCTATAGACTTCTTTTGCCACAATGTCTTTTTTATCACTATGACAAAGAGCATCTATCACATAAATAATGTCAAATTTTTCATCAGGAAAAGAATCTAGTTTATGATAATCCCCATAACTCACCTGCAAGTTTTGTATATTTTTGAAATTACCTATATCCAATTGCCCATTCTCTAAATCCAAACCATAAAAATTAACATCTGGATATTTCTCTGCCAAGTATTTACTGTTTGCACCTTTTCCCATAGCGAGCTCCAAGACTTCTTTTGCATTATTTTCCTCAATATATTTTCCAATAATTTTTGGTTGTGCTAATAAATCTTCATCTTTAAAAGAATCCGACTCACTTAAACCTGCGTGTACAAATCCCTTTTTACTGTGAAAAATACTATAAGCAAGTTTATTTAATTTATAATATTTACGTATGCTGTCAGTACCCCCATCCCTTGCTAACACATCGTTTACATTTAACACGTTTTTTATATTAGAAAGTTTAGTTTTAAGCTCTTTATCATAATTTTCCATACTTGCCTATTCTACACTAAGAATCAAACCGATGCTTGTAAAAGAAATGTACATTCTTTATCAGTAATTAGTTTCTATTTTTATGAATTGATATATGCTCAACTATTAATGGTAAAATAAGTTATGAAATTAATAATATTTGCCGGCGGGTCAGGCACAAGACTTTGGCCCTTATCAAGAAAAGCTCTCCCAAAACAATTTATTAAAATGTTCAATGGAAAATCAACCATTGAGCTAGCAGTGAACAGGGTTAAAAAATTTGGATATGAAAATATATCTATAGGAACTCTCCAAGAATATGTTCCTTTAACAAAAAAATATCTACCTAAAATACCTTCAAAAAATATTGTTGGCGAACCAGCTCTAAGAAACTTAGCACCTGCTGTTGGTTATAACCTAGTAAAACTTAGATCAACTGGTTACAAAGGGCCTGTTGCAATACTTTGGGCCGACCATTTAATAAAAGATGAGAAAGTTTTCATGGACACATTAAAAGAAGCTGAAAAAATGGCCATTGAAAACCCAGATAAAATTATTTTTGTTGGTAAAAAGGCACGATTTGCAAACAATAATGTTGGGTGGATAAATTTTGGTAAAAAAACATCAAAAAATGTGTATGAGTATAAAGATTGGGTGTACAAGCCAGAAACATCTTTATGTGAAAAAATATTTAAATCTGGGGATTGGTTTTGGAATACGGGCTATTTCATAATGGATCTAGATTTTGGTATTCATCTGTACGAAAAATACCAACCTGAGATGTACAAAACTCTATGTAAAATAGAGAAGTCCTTTGGGACTAAAAATGAAAAAAATACAGTTGAAAAATTGTACCCAACAATGGAGAAGATACATTTTGATAATGCTATAGCCATGAATGTCAGACCAGAGGAAGCTTTGGTTATTGAAACAAAAATGGAGTGGTCTGATCCAGGCACGCTTTATGCTTTAAAAGAAGCTACGGTGGAAAAAGAGAAAGATAACTACACAAAAGGAAATGTTGTAGTAAAAGATGTAGAAGACGCTGTTATTATAAATGAAGAAAAATCTAAACTTCTTGTCGCAATGGGTATAAAAGGAATGGCCGTAGTAAACACTGACGACGTTACATTGGTTATACCCAAAGAAAGAGTTAAAGATATCTCTGAGCTTTTAGCAGATCTAGGGGAAGATAGTAAATACAAAAAATATTTGTAGTTTTAGAATTCATAAATAAATAAAGTGTGGCCAAAATTTGCCGATTGGTCTATTTTAAGTACATTTTTTGATTCTTTTCCTGTAAAGGGAAAGTCTAACAAATAAACTTTAGCACCCTTTTTCAACTCTTTTTCAAATTTTTCTTTTAATTTATCTAAATCTCTTACAAATATCCAAAGATAAACATGATCTACGTTTGATAAATCATAATCAAAAAAATTCATAAACTTTATATCAATATTTTTTGCTCCAAAAATGAACCTAATTTTAGAAATTATAAAAGCCAGAAGTGAATTTTCTAAACCAACAAAATGCGTTTCAGGAAATTTTTTTGATATTTTGCATAAAAACCCACCAAAACCACATCCAAAATCTACAAAAATTTCCCCTTTTTTCAGGTGTAAATTGTTAACTATCTCTTCTGTACTTTTGCTTGGGGTGGTAATAGTTGGAGTATTTCCCGTTATGAGAAAAATTATTAAGGATGAGATCAATACAACAGAAAATAGAACTGATATGAGGTTAACGGCTAAAATAACCACCGATTATGCCATTATCAGATAAGCTACAAAAATAACAAGTACAACAGAAATAAGGTAGGCAATCTGAGAAATTAAAAATTCTTTTAAGCTTACTTTTATATACCCTTTATTTATTAGGTAGCTTATAAGGATAACAAAAGAAATACTAGCGAAGAGATATACTAAAATACTTGTATGAGAAGAGGCTTCCAAAGGAGAGGATTCTAAATTTGAAAAATATCTTGTTATGTCTGCAACTCCGTCTTTGTCCAAACCAGAAAATATATATCCTGTAACATACATTACAGCAGTAACGATCCAATCTAAAAAGAAAACTTTTAATATATTTTTTATTTTCACCATATCTATAATACTAGCATCAAAAACACAAATTATGTAGTTATATCAATTAATAATTTGGTTTTTCTCCAATGTTGGGGCTAACTGTGCTTAAATTTAGTACCTCTTTGTCAAAAACATTGGAATTATAGGTGTATTTATAAAAAAAAACAGATAGTTAGTCACATATCCTATAACTTTTATATACAGGTATTTAGTGGTATAATCCAAGACTGAGCAATAGAAAGCACGTTGATATATAAATATAAAAAATACATATAAAAGGAGAAAGTAAAATGAAAGCCTCAAAATTTCTTACAATTGTGGTTATCCTGATGCTAGCACTAGGATTAACATTCTTGGTGTACGCACAGGCAACCAAAACGATATGGGCAGGAGCCTTGGAAAATCACGGGTGTGATGATACAGAATGGCATTTTGTGATCACTCAAGTAGCTGAACCATCTCTTGCTCCTGCAAGTATAACCGTTGTTTGGGCAAACGGAGCATCGGAAAATGTACCGTTGGAAAAGGTAACAGGAAAAACAGCTCACTACAGAACAACATCAAATCTTGATTCTACTGTGGTTTCGGCCTCGGCAGAGATATATTCTGAGTGGAGTGGGCAGTTCAACCTGTCTCACGGGCCCTGTCCACCTATAACGCCTACACCAACAGTTACACCAACCGAAACTGATGTACCTACACCAACTCCGACGGAGACTGAGGTACCAACTGCAACACCGACACAGACTGACATTCCAACGGCCACACCAACCGAAACTGATGTACCTACACCAACTCCAACGGAAACAGATGTGCCAACAGTTACACCAACAAACACAGATGTTCCGACTGCAACTCCAACGGAGACTGAGGTACCAACTGCAACACCAACACAGACGGGGATTCCAACGGCCACACCAACCGAAACTGATGTACCTACACCAACTCCAACGGAAACAGATGTGCCAACAGTTACACCAACCGAAACTGATGTACCTACACCAACTCCGACGGAGACTGAGGTACCAACTGCAACACCGACACAGACTGACATTCCAACGGCCACACCAACCGAAACTGATGTACCTACACCAACTCCAACGGAGACCGAGGTACCAACTCCTACTCCAACGGAGACTGACATCCCAACGGCCACGCCAACCGAAACTGATGTACCTACACCAACTCCGACGGAAACGGATGTTCCGACACCAACTCCGACGGAAACCGAGGTACCAACAGTTACACCAACAAACACAGATGTTCCGACTGCGACTCCAACGGAGACCGAGGTACCAACTATAACCCCAACCGAGACTGACGTACCGACTGCAACCCCGACGGAAACAGATGTTCCGCCGGAAACACCTACACCAACAGGTACGAATATTCCTACAGAACCGCCAAAGCCTACGGATAAACCGCTGGAACCAACCCCTGTTGAACCCCCTTTGGGTGGTGAAGCCCCCAATCCTGGATCATCAAAAACAGTGGTTGTAACTAGCATTGTAGTGCTTGTGCTTTCAATTGCTCTAGTGGTAATACGTAAAAGGTAAACCACAAACAAAATGGGTGCCGTAATTTATTTATAAGTTACGGCACTTATTCATATTAAGAGGTGATACGATGGAAAGAGCTTTAAACAAATTCTTACGAATGTTTATCTTTATTGTGGCACTTGTTTATTTCATGTTTTTTTCAATAGGAAATGTTAAAGCACCTGCTATAACAATGGGGATTAAAACATATGAAACTCAAGTACCACCAACAAATGAAAACAACAATCGTGAAGAAAATATTGTTGTATATCCTACTCAACAATACAATCAGGTAGCTGACTCTGGCTCGAGAGAATTACCTATCATTGAGGAGATAGAAAAAGAAAATCCTGTTAATCCATATATTTTCACATTGGATAATAATGATGTGAATTTCTCAATAGGATATCTGGAAATCCAGTTTGATGAAGGTTTATTGGCTGGAAAATCTGCAAAATTTAATGTTGTAAGTCCTGACAATTTAGGACCATTCAAAACAACAAGAGATGCCTTAGGATTAGATTCTAAAACAGGTGTTATAAGAAAAGATAACTATGGAAATCTGTTATTGGGTCTACATTCTGGATACCTTCTTGCATCAGGACGCCCATTAGAAGCAGAATTCCTAAGATACTCTTTAGAAGAATGGGGACGGGATACCAAATATGTTGAAAACAAACTTTCCGAAATAATCGGAAGTAGTGGGACAATTACACTCAATGAATATGTGTTTCAAATTGAAGTTATTGGAGCAATAAGACTTCAACATGAGGAGTCAGGAGAAATAAATCTTAATCCTGAAATGGTTTTGGATATAGTTACTAAAACTGTTGATGGACAATATATTTCTTTAGGTAATGTGGAACCTTTTGAAAAGGCAAAATCCGAACACAGGTTAATGATTAATTTCTGTGGTTGGGGGCCTAACAAACAAACCACTTACTACAGGTATGTAATATTAATTGATATTAAAGAAGATGTACCAACAAACTAACGCCTGAATAAATAAAATTATTCGGGCGTTTTTTATGGAAGGATATCTTCGCTTGGTTTGATCTCAAGTTTCTTTTTGGCGGCAAATTCTTCTTCAAATTTCTATTTTAATTTCCTTTAATTTTTCCTCAATCCATTTCTCCGCTTCTTGTTCGTCCTTTTCTATTGCTATTTCCACACCTCGCTTGGCAATTTCAAGCAGGGATTTGGACAATTTTCTATCGCTAAATGATTTTTCAATCAATCCCTTGATCTCTTTTTGTTCATTTTCTTCCAGAACCGGAATTAGGGTTGTTTTTACTTGATCCGGTCTCCAATGATTGATAATTGACCCACCAGCGTCGCGCTCAATTTGTTTTTGAACGATTACAGAATTTAGTACAAGCGTTAAATACTCCGGCAATATCTGTTCATTATTCATTTTTAATTTCAGAATCCCACCAGAAACTATCATCTTTTGTGGTTCTTCATTCAAATAGTATGCTATGCCGGGCGTTGCATCTTTTGAAAGCAAAATCTCGCCTTTCTTTGGCTGATGTATTTTTAATTCTTCGTACAATTCTTCGGATATAAACTGTTGATTGTTTGTAGAAAGTTCAAATTTTGAAAGATTGCTTACGCGGACAAAAGGGACGCCATTTTCTTGATATGCTTCACTTCCCGGCTCAACGCTTTTTTTGATTTTTACCAAATTCCCCAGCTCATCAAATCCGCCTTTATATTTTTTCACCGCTTCAATAATTTCCTCATATTTAGGCTGAAAATACTCCGCGTCAAACCGCTCGGCTTCTTGTATGTCGGAATAATTTTTCACAAAAGTTAATTCGTGCTTTGGTTTCCAATCCAAAAGCCCAAGTTCGGAAAGAAAAAGTTGTTCAGCTTTTTGATAAAATGATATAGAAACCTGTATTTCTGTGATTGACTTAGTAATTAAATCTGAAATATGTTTGCAAAAATCATCAGAAAAAATAGGCACGCGTAAATTTTCTATATCAGAAACATTTAATTTAGGCTGGGCATTGCCACTAATCAGTCTTAATATTTGAATTTGACCTATTTTCGAATTTAGATGAGATAAAATATAGTCTTTGAAAAATACCGATAAATTTTTTGGCAATCTAATCCCAAGGTTATTTTCGCTTATATTACAATTACCAATCTCGGGCGTAACTTTTGAAACAATACCAATAGTGTTGCCAACTTTTGAAAGAACTAAATCGCCGACTTTTAATTGAGAAGACGAAAGCCTTTTATTGTCTTCTTCGGAAATATAAATCAGATCATTTTCAGATATAAAAAAATCTTTTAAATTAGAAATTCTAACAAATGGAACTCCGCTTGCCAGATAAGCATTGCTTTTTAAAGACGATCCGAACGGACCACTTACAACCTTACACCCAAGCTCTTTTAGCGTTTTCCCACTATGTAGGCTTACAATTTTTTCGTATTTTAAAGCGGTAGGGTGAAAGTATTCAGCGTCTAATCTGAATATATCTTTTATATCATTAAATTTTACAACTGAATATTGCATAGTTATTTTTGTTCAAGGATAGCGGCAATTTCATTTAGAAGCGTATCTAAATTCGCTTGAAAATTTACTTGTGTTTTTGTTACTGCCAAAACCTTTTTACTGATTTGAGTATGAAGATAATCATCGCCTATCTTTTTTGCAGTTTCATTGAGAGGGCGCATAATGTCTTTAAAACTTCTACTGCCATACTGAGCACACACGTCTGCAAAACTTGTTTTTTGAAAAATTGGCGGAATATGATCAAAAATCGCACGTAGCAACATCGCACAAGAATGATAGTTTTCCAAACTAAAATTGTCGTCCAGTTCATTGCAGAGCGAAATCAATCTGCTCAAATCAAATTCCTCATTTTCTATCCTGCTGAGACGTAATAGTGTATTTTTGTCGATATAAGAAGTTCTTCCCTCATCTTTGCTTTGAATTTTCTGTCCTGTGCTTTTATTTTGGGCAATGATCTTATCAATCAAATACAAAAAATCGTTTAGCTGTTCTGTGGCACCTATCATGAATGCGGCCGTAGCACCATAATATTTATGAGTGGGGATTATTCTGCCAGCATATATAGCGCTGCTATCCCTTGTCATTATTTGTCTCTTCCAATACTGATTAAAAATTTCGATTTTTGTTTGTAGATTAAACTTTTCAATTTCTGCCGCCGCGTCCTTCGAAATGCTTGAAAATAAGATTATCGATTGTTTTCTTATTTTTTCGAAATTATCTGCAATTGAATCAGCTTCTTTATCCAAATCTTCAGGCGATACGCCAACCTCATTTTTAATTTTTTGAAGCACTTCTCCATCTCTTTTTTCGTACCACCCTTCTGGAACGCCATTTATAAGCCCCCACTCAATACTGAATCGTCTGTTATGTGGCGGTGTGTCAAAATTTCCATAAAAGAAATTACAATGTCCAACCAAATCTGAACCGCTCCATGAGTTGTTAATTAAATTACATGCCGAGGCCATCTTTTTTGCTGGCTCCGTAGATTTAACAAGTCGCTCCAGAAGCTCATTAACTCCATTCTTAATTTTTGCAATTTCTTTTTCCATGTTATCCATATTATTTCCAAAAACTTAAATTTTCTTCCTTAGCCCACTCAATAAATTTTTCAGCAATGCCGTCGGGGAGTTCTCCGTTGTGGTTGGTTTTGTAATTTTTCATTAAATATTTCATAGACTAATTTTTAATTCTCACATTTTGGACTTTATTACATTACCGTTTTTCTTAGTCTCATACATTATACTAACAATATTCTAATTATCATATTTTGCTTTTTATGATAATTAAACATCTTTAACTGTCGCGTATGATAATTGCTCATTAAGCTACTATCTTTAACAATTTATTAAAAAAATATGTTTTATGACGCTCCTTTCCGTCAGAAGAAATCACCTCATTTTTTTCTAAAATTCTAATATAACGCATAGCGCTTGCCTGCGGAATTTTAGAAATTCTGATAAAATCGCCACTTTTGAAAATAGGCATCACAAAAAGCGCGTCAAGAATTTTAATGCTGAATTGAGACTTGGTAAGTTCGGTTATTCTTTGTTTTTTCTGCTCATAAAGCCCGATAATTTTTTTTGCTTTTGCGATACTTTCTTTTGACTGCTCAATAACCGCTTGCAAGAAAAAGGTTATCCAACCATCCCAATTATCATTTTTGGAAATATCTAGCAAGGCTTTGTAATACTCATCTCTATGTGATTCAAGATATTCACTCAAATAGAAAGAGGGGTAAAAAATAACTTTTTTGAAATATAGAAACAAAGGCATTATCATTCTACCAACCCTGCCGTTACCATCCATAAACGGATGGATCATTTCAAATTGCGCGTGAATGATGGCCAATTGAACAAGTAAGTCTTTTTCTTCCGCATGAATATACTCCTCTAAATTTGCCATCAAATCAGCAATTTTTTCAGCAGAAGGTGGGATATAAGTTGCTTGCTCAATTTTTGCACCCGGCTTTCCGATAAATACTTGCTGTCGTCTGAAATTCCCTCTATCTTTGTTTTCTCCCCGCACCCCTTGAAGTAAAACCTCATGCGCTTTTTTAATAACTCTTGTTGAAAGAGAAAACTTTTCCGTTTCATCAATTGCCACCTTTAGCGCCTTTCGGTAATTAATTACTTCCTGAATATCTTCATATTTTTTTGTCTCTTTTTGCGGATTGGCTTCAAATTCCAAAACTTCTTTAAGGGTTGCTTGGGTTCCTTCAATACGAGAGGATAAAACGGCTTCATTGGTAGTCAAAGGGCTCAAAAGTACAGAGGGATTAGGAATATTTTGAAGCAGTGCATCAAACCTGCCAATTTCCGCGTTGGCTTTCCCAATTAAATGGACAAACGATTCCCATTTTATATTTTGAACCGGCAAATTTTTTGGTGTATAGTTATTTGTCATATTTTTGATAAATTTACTTCCAAAAACTTAAATTTTCTTCCTTAGCCCAGTCAATAAACTTTTCCGCGATGCCGTCGGGTAGTTCGCCGTCGTGATTGTGCAAGTCATGCTCTACGATCATGTGACCATTTTTATCCAACTTTGGCTGCCCACCTCCATTTTTCAAAAATACATAATCACCGGAGCTGTCTTTGCCAGGCTTTTCGGAAACCGCAAAGAAAATCGGATAATCTTCTACTTTTGGACAAAGTTTGTCATCCCATTTCTGCACAAAAAGCACGCTGGTTTTGGTTCCGGTGTGCGGTTTAAAGGTGTTAACATGAAGCCCCACTACTGCAAGAATTCTAGCTCTTTCAGCAATATACTCGCGAATCGCCTTATCCGAAGTGTTATTGAAACGGCCTTGCGGCAAAACAATTGCCATTCTTCCGCCCGGCTTCAAAAAATTTAAATTTCTCTCAATAAACAAAATATCGCGCCCAACCTTTGATTTTGGCCTGTTATTTTCGTTGTAACCGAGATCGTATTTGTGGATTATACGAGATTCCTTGATATCTCCGGCAAATGGCGGATTGGCCATAAGAATATCAAAATTGAATTCTTTATAAGAGTTCTTTTCTTTTTGTAGAGCTTCCAAGCGTCTTAAACCCGATCCATAAATTTCTAGCCACTCCCGATTTTCAATACTCTCATTCCATCGTTCGTAATCAAGATTGTTGAGATGTAAAACATTGGTATTTCCATCTCCGGCAATTAAGTTTAAAGTACGAGCTACACGCACGACTTTTTCATCAAAATCAATCCCAAAAACTTTCAAAACATTCTCCTTTTCTTCTTCAGGAATGTCAGTATTTTGAAACAGGTGTCCAGTAATTTTAAAAATTGTATGCACAGGAAAGCCACAAGATCCAGCGGCTGTATCCACCATATATTCACCGGCTTTTGGATTGAGCATTTTGACGCACATATCAATCACATGACGAGGAGTAAAATACTGTCCCTTCTCACCTTTTGACGATTTATTGACCAAATATTCAAAAGCTTCGTCAATTATCTGTAAGTTAGAGTTAAAAAGTTTAACATCTTGTAAACTGGAAACAGCTACTGATAGATGAGAGGGTGATAGTTGGATCTGACTAGCATCGCTAAACACACCGGGCCACTTTGCCTTGGCGTCATCAAAAATTCTTTGAATTTTATTTCTGAGCTCACTTTCTGATTGACCTGTGTTTCTAAATTCTAAAACCCTAAAACTTGAGTCGTCTATCCTCATCAAGGCTTCTTTTACTTTGTCATACTCCCCACGTTCCTCGTTGCTTAAACTGTCTTCCAAATAAATTTCTATTCGCATTTTATCCTTTTTGCTTTGAAGCTCATCATAGAGTTTGGTAAAAATCAGTTTAAAAACTTCTTCAAAGACGTCTACACCTGCGTTTGCTAAAACCTCGTCTTCCATCTCTTGAATAATAGTCTTTAATGACTTTCCCTTGTTGGGAATTTTATCTTTAATAATCAGATCTTTAAGGGTAAATCTTTCTTGCAAAACATCTGCTAAGGCCTGGTCAGCTTTTGGAATATCTGTGATATCTTCAAAATAATTTGGATCTTTACGGTTGTAATGCGAAATTTGCTCACCATTAGTCCAAACAGCAATTGGTGCGCCAGTAGCATTTGTGTAAGATCGAAGTTGATTTTTTCCATCTTGAAGTTTTGGTTTTTTTATTTCAATAATAATATATTCAACAATTGGACGGTCTTTATCAAAAATAACAATGTCGGCGGATTTTACCTCACGACCAAAATGGATTGCGTGTTCAAATTCAATTCTCTGTTTTGGATAACCATATTCGGAAAGCAGTTTCATTGTGTAGAGCTGACGAACTACTTCCTCTGGTTTTAATAAAATCTCTTTATCTCGAATAATACAGTTCACATACGGTTTACCGTCTTTAATATAAATTTTGTTTTCTAATTCATCGATTAACTCTTGCTCAAAAATTGAAAAACTATAATTAGAATCTTTAATAATGTTTAAAATTTTTTCCATACTTATTCCTGATTAAACCCCTACAACTACATATTACCACAGTTACAACAAAACACCCTATAAGGTTTTATTTAAAAAAACATATTCAAACGTGGGAAGGTATACGGCAGGTGATGGGTTTGTGTTTTTGTGATTTAACTAAACAACCCAAAACTACACTGTTTCCTTTGAATCATTTATCACATCTATCCTAGACCTCTCCCTCTTTGAAAACTCCGTATGTAGCAACTCTTTTCTTATTTCCATATTGTTAAAAAACTCCTCATATATTTTCTTAACAATTGGGTTTTCATGCGCTCTTTTTGTATCACCAGCATTATCTATTGAATAAAGTGAGTCCGCTCTTTTCTTTACAATCTCTGATGTTGTAGGTATTGGCTGACCGCCGCCACCTACACAACCACCAGGACACGCCATAACCTCAACCACATCATAAATTCCAGGATTATTTTTTATTTCCTTTATAACTTTTTCGGCATTTTTTATACCGGAAACAACACAAAGTTTTATTTTTCTATCTCCAAACGATATTTCTTTGGTTTTCACACCTTCCTGACCTCTAATTTCTTTAATGGCGTCTTCTGGTAACTCTTCTCCCATC
>Ga0255347_1003694_pt1 | contig 19578 bp, 16 predicted proteins | sample wastewater_treat_2_FD_192479 | JGI IMG/M metagenome (GOLD analysis project Ga0255347, IMG submission 192479) | Wastewater microbial communities from Lulu Island WWTP, Vancouver, Canada - plant24 | ecosystem: Engineered > WWTP > Wastewater > Unclassified | place: Canada: Vancouver, British...
TTCTCCACACACTTACCACCGTCCCATGGATATTCGCCTTGCGTACTTCTTCAATACCAATTCTTTATTTGCATGAATCTTTTGCAATAATGTGATTATTATTTATGATCGATCCTGGCGACTTGCAGTATGGTTTACAAAAAAGACAGCCAATAGGCTGCAATCCCAAAAGCCACAGATACATTAAGCGAGGCTTTCAGTCCGACCATCGGCACCGAAACCACCAGATCGGCGATCGTCATTAAACCGGGGTCAATGCCTGCTTGCTCATTTCCCACTACCAGCAAGAATTGCTGAGCACCCAGCGAAGCCAGGTCGACATTAAAGATAGGCTGTGAACTTGCCGTAGTTTCAAGAGCCAGAAGGCAATGCCCCCTGTTCTGCAGGTTTTGAGCCAGGGTAAGTGCATTGAGATGCTGTGACCAGGAAAGTGTGTTTTCAGCGCCCAGAGCCGTTTTTTGAATGGCTGAATTCTCTGCAGGGCTGGGCGTATACCCGCACAGATAGAGGTGCCGAGCGCCTACACCATCCGCTGTACGAAAAATAGCCCCGACGTTGTGTGCACTGCGGATATTATCCAACAAGATACTGATTCTGCGTTTTGGAACCACACTGCCATTTTCTGATCCCTGATGCTGAAAAGGTGCCGAAACTTTAAGCATTGGCGCACTGCACCGAGGACAAAAATCTCCTTTGTGTACCGCCGGATCAATCGGCATGCGCAAACCACAATCAGGGTGGGTACATTGTCGAATTTCAAACATGGTCATGTTCCAAACTGCCTGGCCTTAGCGAACTGTCAATCGAACTGGGTTTATTTTATCGCGAGTCTTGGCTTTCCCCCACCTTGAAGTTGGGAACACATTTTTCCAGTGAAATATAAGCCAAACGCCTGGGTGAGGGGGGCACCCAGACGTTTGACGATGACAAATATAGCATAGGTGTCTTTTATTCGCAAGGTAAATGAGATTAAAACAGTATTAGAGTATTTTGTATTTTCAATTATTCACGACTTTCTTCAGGTCGATTACGTGAGACATGAGCGATAAGAACCTGTGTGGGGTAATCCTGATCCTGTGTATCAACCAGGTAACCAGGAGACCAAAAATCCGTGATATTTTGATCCACCTGCAATGCCGGAAAGTTTTCAAAAATTCTTTTTGAAGTCCAATTTCGGATCACACTCAGGGTTTTTAGCGTCAAGCATTCAGGAAAATCCAACAAGGTCCATTTAAGGTAATCTGGTCGAATTGAAAGATGATCCAATTCCCATCCATAAATTTCACTTATTTCTGGCATCCATAACCGCAAACTTTGCGCCAAGTCTCCTAAAAGATAATGCTCCTTTAATCGCGGAACCAGATAAAAGGTTGTGTTAAACACGGTCGCTGCCAGTGCCGTCAAAATATCTTTTTGATTTTCTTTAATATCGAAAAGCAGTTGTTCTTCAGAGGTTTCTTTTTGGGCAAGCGGGCCGGATTGACCCTGTGAATGAGGTGGACTTTTTACTGAATTTTGCCGATCATCGAATTCCAATTGGAAAATACTGGCGAGGTCCTCTTTTGCTGGCGGCTTGGATTCTAACGGCTGCCAGGCATGCTCCGATGAAAGATCAGCCTCAACCGGCTGCGATTCAGGGTCAAAAAACCCTTTATCCTTTTTTTTCATTTGATGGATTGATTTATCCGGCACCGTGAAAACCTCGTTTTCTTGACCCGCATTCCATTCCGCTTGCCAATCCGCTGACGAAGGTCGTTGTTTACCTTGCAAGGAACGTTCCAAGCCATCCTCATCGCCTGGGTGCTTTTTATCTGATCCTTCAACCTTCCGTAAATACATTTTTAATTTCAGGAATTTTCTAAGCCCCACAAAATTTGGGGGCAAACGCATTTTCAGGTGCCAGTTCTGACAGTCATGACGGCAACTTCAAATCGATTCGAACGTCTATTCCAATTATTTATTATACTGGAGGATCGTATCGGTCTGCCAATTTAGCAACGCTTCCAGCAAAAAACAGCATTATAAAATTTCTGTCACAATCAATTTTTTATATTTAATGAAAGATCAGTGGCAAATACCGTATGTTCGCCAAGTAAGCACCAACCCGGCTGGCGGCTGTATTATTACTCCAGTCAGCATCATTTTCGCTGGAATAAATTTCAAGGGTAAGATCAAAGACATTCACTCGCTTCCAGGTATAGCCAAATTCATCCGGACCGCCTGCAGCCTGGCGGGTTTGGGTTGTCCCCCTTGCATGGTGCGAATCATTTGTAAAATATTTCCCATCGTCTTCCTGGAAATAGTTATTTAATATTGCTGAGCGTGAATTTTCAGGGGTAAAGGGTTCTATTGGGGGCGTTGCTTGTGCGGCATCAATTTGTATGGAAACAAGAAAAAGTGACCACAGCAAGGGTATGACAAGCAGATTTTTGACCCATCTTTGCGGTTTGATCTTCATTGCAATTTCCAAGTTTTGAATTTTTTATCTTCGATAAGTCAGAATAAACTCTGCTTAAGGTTGGATTGTATGTTTAGCTCACCAAATAAATGTGTTTTCCTGTTTGTTGATTATTAATCCCTTTGGAAGGTTTATTCGTTTCTTTTCGACCAAATAACAAGCGCATAAAAATAGGTTCGGTATTCTGATTTTACAATGGATCTCACAGATAAATCAACAAATGCAAGCACTTTATTAGGGCTAAAGGGTGCTTTGAAAATTTTCTCTTGATTTTGTTAAAATGAATTCATTGGGTAGGGAAAGAAATCCACATATTTTTTTATCGATTAACAATTTTTTAAACATGTGTCCAATTCTAATTAACTCTTCAGTATTAACGCAGTATTATTATAGATAGGAAAACTCCGATTAAGCCTTGATTACGGGTACAAATTACACTTCATGCCTTTCACTGACAAATATTCAAATAAAAAACCGATAATCACTTATATGCTTTATTGAATTATCCATAATTGCAGGAGGTGAAAATGCCACTTTCTAAAGAGCAAAAAAAAGACATGTTCTGGACCATGCTGCTTTCCAGGCGATTGGATGAACGTGCCTGGGTTTTGCACCGCCAGGGAAAAATTGCTTTTCATATATCCGGGATAGGACAGGAAGCCGCTCAAGTTGGCGCTGTGTATGCTATCGAAAAAGGTAAAGATTGGCTGGTTCCATACTACCGTGACCTGGCAATGGTCCTGGCAATTGGAATGACGCCAGCAGAATTCGTGAGGAGTTTGATGGGGAAAGTAGGAGAACCCACATCCGGGGCGCGGCAGATGCCCAGTCATTTTAGCCTGCGTCAGGCAAATGTCCTCAGCCATTCAGCGCCGGTTGCCACCCAATCACCCCACGCGGCTGGCATTGGGCTGGGAATAAAGATGAATGGCGGTGATGAAGTTGTTCTCACCACAATTGGTGAGGGTTCAACATCTCAAGGTGAATGGTACGAAGCGGTTAACTTTTCTGCTATCCACAACCTTCCTGTGATATTCCTGGTAGAGAACAACCAGTATGCTATTTCTGTGCCTCAGGAAAAGCAGATGGCGGTTAGCAGTGCCGCTGATAAAGCCTGCGGATTGGGCCTTCCTGGGATAGAGGTGGATGGAACACAAATTTTTGAAGTATACAATGCTGTTGCGGAAGCGGTATCAAATGCCCGGGCGGGCAAGGGACCCAGCGTCATCGAGGCGAAGATGTACCGACTTACCCCACATTCCTCTGACGATGATGACCGCAGTTATCGCACCCGTGATGAAGTTGAAGCGCATAAAAAGCAAGCCCCCTTAATCCTGATGAAAAACTTGTATATCGAACAGGACCTGATGACAGACGATGAATATGACGCATTGGAAGTAAAAGCAAAACAGATCGTGGATGCCGCAGTAGAGGAAGCAACCAAAGCCCCCTACCCGCAGGGCAAAGAAGCAGCAAGCCTTGTTTATGCTGAGGAGGTAAGCAATGACTGAGATCACTTTGATTGAAGCAATTCGCCAGGCGATGGATGAGGAACTGGCACGCGATGATCGTGTCTTCATAATTGGTGAGGATGTTGGCGTTCGAGGTGGTGTCTTTAGAGCCACGCAAGGCCTTTTTGAAAAATATGGCGAAGAACGGGTTATCGATTCTCCGCTGGCAGAATTATCGATCGTTGGTGTCGGCATTGGAGCCGCCGTATATGGAAAACGCCCCATTTGCGAGATCCAGTTTGCCGACTTCATTTACCCGGCCTTTAACCAGATCATCAGCGAAGCGGCAAAAATGTACTATCGTTCCAATGGTCAGTGGTCGGTTCCGATGGTGATTCGTGCCCCTTATGGTGGCGGGATTGGCGGTGGCTTATATCACTCGCAAAGTGTGGAAGCCTTCTTCACTCATGTGCCGGGCTTGAAAGTGGTTATCCCTTCCAATCCCTATGATGCCAAGGGTTTACTAAAATCAGCGGTACGCGATCCCAATCCCGTGCTGTTCTTTGAACCCAAAAAAGGGTACCGCCTGATCAAAGGGCCGGTGCCAGAGAATGACAAGGAATATACTGTGCCAATCGGTCCAGCAAAAGTCACCCGAGAAGGGCAGGATTTGAGCGTTTTTGCTTATGGAATGATGCATCATTATGCCCTGCAAGCCGCAGCAACCGTTGCAAAAGAGGGCATTGATGTTGAGGTTGTCGATCTGCGCACACTGTACCCGGTCGATCGAGAGACCATCCTGACATCCATACAAAAAACCAGTAAGGCTTTGATCGTGCATGAGGACAACCTGACCGGTGGCTACGGTGCCGAGATTGCAGCCACTATTGCGGAGTGGGGCTTTATGTACCTGGATGCGCCAGTTCGACGATTGGCAGGCCCGGATGTCCCCGCCGTGCCCTTCAGCCATCCCATGCAAGAATGGTTCATGATCAATCCAGAAAAGATCGCCGAAGCAATCCGTGATTTGGCAGCCTTTTAACATTTATATAAAAATTAGGAGGAACAATGCCTGAAAAAGTTGTTATGCCACAATTGGGAGAATCGATTGTTGAAGGGACGGTCACTGGCTGGCACAAGCAAGAGGGGGATGAAATAGAAGAATTTGACGCCTTACTGGATGTTGAAACCGATAAAGTAACTTCCGAAATCCCCAGCCCGGCCAGCGGCACACTATTGAAAATCCTTGTCCCCGTCGGTGAAACCGTCCCCGTAGGTACTGTTTTAGCATGGATTGGAAAACCTGGTGAAGAAATTATCGATGCAGATAAAAAGATAACCCACCACCACGAGCCGCATGAAACACCAGATAGTGAATCAATCATCGACGAACCGATCATGCAGCACCCTGCCGGAAGGAATGAAGAACTGGGATATATTTCACCGGTTGTCGCCCGCCTGGCGCGTGAAAAGAATATTGACCTTTCAAAGGTAAAGGGCACCGGCATGGATGGGCGCATTACAAAGAAGGATGTCCAAAACTATATCAAACAATACAAAAGCGTAGAAGAAGCAGAAGTTCCCATCTGGGAAACGCCCGCTGATGGGGATTTGTTTCGTCCAACCGAACTGATTTTTGGAAAGAAAATGGAAGAACCGGCCCCTGACCACCAGCAAGAGGTCGACGCAACCCCCGGCGAAACCATAGCATTAACGCCCATGCGCAAGCGCATTGCAGAGCATATGGTACAGAGCATGCACACTGCTCCCCATGTGACCACTGTGATGGAAGCCGATATGAGTCAGGTAGCGCGCCATCGTACCATCGCCAACCAGGAAGTTGGCAGCGAGGTGCACCTGACCTTTACAGCCTACATCCTCTCTGCCATTATTTCGGGGCTGAAAGCCGTTCCTTTGGCGAATTCTACCTGGACAGATGCAGGAATCCGCATCCACAAACAAATCAACCTGGGTATGGCTGTTGCTCTCCCGGACGGTGGTTTGATCGTCCCTGTGATTAAGAATGCTGATGAACTTTCGCTGATTGGGCTGGCAAAAAAGATCGACGATCTGGCTAATCGTGCGCGTGCAGGCAGGCTCAAACCCGACGAGGTGAAAAACGGCACTTTTTCTCTGACTAATCACGGCACCAAGGGTTCCTTGTTTGCCACTCCAATCATTAATCAGCCGCAAAGTGGAATATTAGGTGCAGGCCTGATTCAGAAGCGCGCCGTTGTTATTAACGATGCGATCGCCATCAGACCGATGGTTTATTTAAGCTATTCTTTTGACCATCGCATTTTGGATGGTGCCTCTGCTGATACTTTTTTGGCTCAGGTTGTAGATACACTTGAAAACTGGCAATGAAATTCAGTATCAAATTTGTTAACATGGCAGGATTAACGCCATTTTCGGTATAATGGAATGGTCTTAAAACAAATACGGGCCAATATGTGAACTATCACGAAAAAACAGAAAGGAATCCTTTTAGATGAAAGATTATGACGTTGTTGTAATTGGCGCTGGACCTGGCGGGTATGTTGCTGCTATTCGTAGCGCTCAATTAGGAAAGAAAACTGCAATTATTGAAAAACGCTTCCTGGGCGGCGTATGCTTAAATGTGGGTTGTATCCCTTCTAAAGCCTTGTTAAAAAATGCTGATATTGCATACACATTAAGAGAGCGGGGCAAGGAATTTGGTTTTAAAGTGGAAAATCTTGAATTAGATTATGGTGTGGCTCATAACCGCAGCCGTAAAACCTCCGAGCGTCTGGTACGTGGCATCAATTTTCTGATGAAAAAGAATAAGATCGACGTGTTGATGGGTGCGGCAAAACTGACCGCCAAAGACACTGTGGAAGTACAACTTGAAGAAGGTAAAACCGAAACACTGCGGGCGAAAGATATCATCATTGCTACGGGTGCTCATTCTTTCACCATTCCCGGTGTTGATGTGGATGGCGAAAAGGTTGTCGATTATGAGGCTGCCATCCTGCGTGAAACGCTGCCCGAATCCGCAATTATTATCGGCGGTGGGGCAATCGGCGTTGAATTCGCCACAATTTGGAATGCGTATGGTGTTGAAGTAACCATCGTTGAAATGCTGGATAGTTTGCTGCCCCTTGAAGATCTTTCGGTTGGTAACGAGATTGAAAAAGCTTACAAAAAGCGCGGCATTAATGTGATGACCGGATCCAGAGTGAAAGGTGTAAAAACCGGCGAAAAAGGTACCGCTGTTACCATCGAAACGAAAGAAGGCGAACAAACCATTGAAGCAGATCTGACTCTGGTGGCGATAGGGTTCAAACCAAACAGTCAGGGCTTGGGCTTGGAAGAAGTTGGGGTTAAGCTGAGCGAACGGGGACATATTGAAGTGGATGATCGCATGGCTACCAATGTGGACGGGATCTGGGCAATTGGCGATGTGACCGGCAAACTCCTGCTGGCCCATGTTGCTTCAGCAATGGGCATCATCGCTGCAGAGAATATCGCCGGCCTGGAAACAGAACCCCTTGATTATGATATGATGCCTCGCGCAACCTATTGCTTCCCACAAACAGCCTCCTTTGGGTACACCGTTGCTCAAGCGGAAGAAAAAGGTTATGAGGTCGCGGTTGGCGAGTTTCCATTCCAGGCAAACGGGAAAGCCCTTGGTTTGGGTGATTACCAGGGCTTTGTAAAAATTGTCAGCGATAAAAAATACGGTGAAATCCTCGGCGCGCACATGGTTGGGCCGGATGTCTCGGAATTGTTGCCTGAGTTAACCCTGGCACAGCGCTTTGAGCTGACCACCCACGAGATCGCTCGCAATGTGCATGCGCACCCCACTTTAAGTGAAGCAATTATGGAGGCAGCTGAAGGTGCGCACGGTACCGCCATTCACATATAAGCGATTGTGAAATAAAATTTAAATAACAGGCGGACCACAATCCCCAACATAGCGCTCGTGAAAAGCACGGGCGCTATGGATTTATTACCCCATTGGTGAGAATTCGAAACATACTAAAACCTCACTGCCTGGCATTTATTTATCTTTGTAATTGCTTCTTTGTTTCTTGCGTGAAAATATCCCCTTTTTTAACCCCATGGTTTTATTCCCAATTGTTTTAAAACTTTTTATTTAAAGAGAACGATATTGGCGAAAACTGGTCATGTAAGCCAGGCACGAAATACTTTAGTTAATAAAAATTGTTATAAATAATGCTGCACAAACCCTTAACTAAACTACCTGTAATTTTGATCCCTGTGGCGTTTTCTCCACTTCAATACGGGCAGGAAAGGCTTCCTTGAGTTCATCCAGATGCGTGATGACCAAAATCATTTTAAAATCATCCCGCACCTGGTTAATTGCCTCTACAAGGCGTTGACGACCCTGAGCATCCTGGCTGCCAAAACCTTCATCGATCACTAACGTCTGTAAACGCGCACCCGACCTGCGTGCCAGCACCTGGGATAAAGCCAATCGAATCGAGAAATCCACCAGGAAAGATTCTCCGCCCGAAAACAACTCGTAATCCCGCTTACCGATACCATCATTAATCACCATGTCCAGCGTCTCTTTACGGTCTTCGCGTTTGCTATCTTTGTATTCCCGTTGGGTTTCAAAGTTAAAGGACAACCGTCCGTTGCTGAGGCGCGTGAGTAAATCATTGGTGAATTCTTCAATTTCAGGAAGGGCCTGTTCGATCAATAAAGCCGGAATACCATCCTTACCAAAAGCGCGTTCCAACTGTTTAAGATCTGCGATCTGTCGGCTAATAGCTTCTCGCTCCTGTAACATTGCGGATTTGCGTTCTTTCAGGCTTTCTAAAACAAGTACATTTTGTGTTGCTGCGCCCACGTCTTTTCGCAGCTGATTCTCCTGTTCTTGAATGTCATGCAGAGCTGTTTCCGCCCGATCCAGATCTGGAATACTAGCTTCTGCAGCAGAATACCGATTAGAAGCTTCGTCGTAGGTTGATTTCATCGTTTTCAGATTCTCTTCAATTGTGTGTAGTTGATCTTCTAAACTGGTTATTTCACGTGTGATGGGTGCCAGTGTAGCCCTGGCTGTTTCAAGTTGCTGAAATTTTTCCTGTACCTCTCGACCAGCTCTTTCGATCTGTCTCAATTTTTCATGGGCTTCCAGGTCGTACCCCAGCCCTAAAAGTTCCGTGTCAATTTCAACCAGGCGCTGTCGTGCTTCCTGGGCGTAAGAACCGGTTTCCAGTGCAGTAGTAATTTCAAGCAGGCGTGGCGAGCCTTTTTCTTCCCATGTTTGCTCTTGTGCAATTAAACTTGCCTTCTGGTTTTCAATCTGGTCCACCAGACGTGTCGCCTCGCGCAAGGCTTCCTCGTCGCTCTTCAGGTCTGCCAGCTTCAGACCGATTTGGTTTAGTTCTTCTTCATAGTTTTTCAACAGTTGCGCGTTTGCACGATAGCGATCACCCAGCTGAACGCCGGATTGCGTTAAGCGTTCTATCAATCCCCTTCGTTCATTGGCGTTCAGCGGACCACCACAAAGCGGGCATTCCACACCTTCCGCAGCTTCCAATTGGTCGATTCGTTTTTTCAGCTCGTCCATTTCATTTCGCAGTCGTGGATTTTCCGCTTTTGCTTCCGCCTGCTGTGCCTGCAAACGCGCTGCTTCTTCCTGAAGCGTCGCCCTTTCTTCGAGCTTTTGTCTGGCTGCATCCATTTTCTCGTTGGCAGCAGCTTTCTGTATCTCCAGTGTTTCTAATCCAGCAAGGTTTTTTTGAAGGGTGGCTTTTTGTTCCCTGAGGCCTGCCAAAGATTCCTTCAAACGGGCTTCCTCCGCTTTGATGAGACTCAAAGGCTCATGCCGTAAGGCGTCTCGTTTGCGAAACTCTTCAGCAATTTTTTCCATGGCCTCCAATTCTGTATGAACTGATTGCCAGTTGTGATAAGCCTTTTCGATCGCTTCCGCAGCTTGTAAGGTTTGATCGTATGTTTCTTTTTCTATACGCCGTGCTGACAAAATCTCTAAAACCCGCTGTTGGCTCTGGGCGATGCTATCCATTTGGCTTTGATAAGCTTCTAACATGGCAGCTTGTTCAGCCAAAGCCGCACGCATTTGGCGGACATTCTCCAAAGCAGACGCCCGTTCCTGGCGCTGTTTGACAATAAGCGCCAACCGTGCTTCTAAAGTCTCTAAGCGTTCTTTGCGTTGCGGTTCTTCATCAAGCTCGCTTTGAATTTCGTTTACGCGGCTTTCCAAAGCGTTAATACTCGTTTCTTTCTCCCGTCTTTTTTGGCTGGCAGCCTCACGATACGATTCCCAAACCTCAAGATCTAAAATATTATTGAGGATCCGTTTCCGTTCGGCAGGTTTGGCGGTGGCAAATTGGTCAGCTTTTCCCTGCAAGAAGAAAGAGGCGTTTGTGAAAGTTTCAAAATTCATCTTCAAGATTGCTTCAATCTTATTATCTGTCTCCCGTAAAGTACGTTCCGTCAGAGGGTTCCAACGCCCATTTCCGCCTGCTTCTGACCAGATAAAAAATTCTACCGAGGTGGTTTTACCACGTGGATTAATGCGCTGCACACGGTAGCGAGCTCCTTCAAAGTCAAAATCAAATACCACTGTGGCAGTCTTTACAGAAGGATGGTTATTGATTATCGATTCATCGCGTTTGCGCGCCTGCCCAAACAATGCCCAGGTAATGGCATCCAGCAAAGCCGACTTGCCCGCCCCATTTGGCCCGGAGATACACGCCAAATTGAAACTCGTAAAGTCCAATTCAACCGTTTCGCGGTAAGAAAGAAAACCCTCAATGCGCAATTTTACAGGAATCATTTTAATTATCTTTTTCTTTCAGGAAACTTTTCACACTTCCACAATTTGTCATTTTTTTAAAGGTTTACTGTCAAAAAGGCATTATAACCATCTGGGATAAACCTTTTTAATTCCGTTATAAAAACTGGAACTTTTGTTTTAGTATTTTACGTTAGCCCATTATAGCTGGCAAGCTGGTGAATAAAAGGTAAATAAATCCATCGGAAGTACATAAAATTTTGTCACTTTCAAATTCCTGGGCTTTGTGGTTTGCTTGATCCATCCAATTGTGATGACCTTTTATCTGCTAATTAGGGATCGGCAATCATATAAGAAAATCATTAGAATGATTTGACAATGACCACTTCAATGGATATACTTTTACCTAATACTAACCGAAAATCTTCGGGGCAGGGTGAGGGTCAAAGATCCAATTCCCGATCGGTGGTAATCCCGAAAAAGGGAGAGCCCACGAGCGCCAACCATGGCGCATGAACCGGTGAAAAGCCGGTGCCGGCGGTGATAGTCCGAATGGAAGAAGATTGGTTCATTCTTTGGATGATGCCCTCTGCCCCATATTATGTAATCGGGGCTTTTTTGATGAAGATAAACAGAGCAAATGGCCATTCTCCGCAACCATCAGGCTTTCTTTCCCGCCCGATGTATTTGGTTGCCTCTCTTGCCATTGGGATTATCATCTGGCAAATAGCAACCCTGTTGTTCAAATTACCGGCATTTATTCTGCCCGGTCCGGGGCAGGTTTGGCGCCGATTTCTTCAATCGCTGGCTGGCGGGCAACTCCAACGCCACACACTGACCACCCTGATTGAGGTGCTGAGCGGGCTTTTCATCGGTGGATTTGCAGCAACCAGTTTGGGCTATCTTTTGGCAAAATCCACCCTTTTAGAAAAACTTCTTTCACCGTACCTTGTAGCCAGCCAATCCCTCCCGGTGGTTGCCATCGCACCTTTACTGGTGATTTGGTTCGGTCCAGGGGTTTTATCAAAAATACTTGTATGCAGCCTGACGGTTTTTTTCCCTATTTTGATCAACACGGTCGTGGGTTACCGCGAAGTTCCCACAGACCTGCGCGACCTGATGCGCACTTTAAGGGCCAGCTCGCGGCAAACTTTTTGGAAATTAGAGGTTCCAGCCGCATTGCCAATTTATTTAGGAGGGTTGCGGGTTGGCGCCACCTTGTCGGTGATTGGTGCGGTCGTCGGTGAGTTGGTGGGGTCGGATCGCGGCCTTGGATTTTTGATTAATGTTGGGCGCGGGCAGTATGATACCGCGCTGGTGTTTGTGGCAATTTTCACCCTCGTATTAATGGCTATGGTTTTATATGGTCTGGTCTTATTCATCGAACGGCAATTATTATCATGGCAATCCTGGCGTCAGGAAGCCTGACGTTTCAATGCATACATGAAGGAGCGCATCCACATGAAAAATAAACCCCTCTTATTAGCACTGTTAACCCTTTTGTTTGTTTTAACAACGGTTCTCTCTGCTTGCCAAACCAATAAGCCACCGGAACCAACTGGTCCAATACCTACTCGATTGACGTTGGGTTTTATTCCTAATATTCAATTTGCGCCGATTTACGTCGCCATTGAGAAAGGTTATTTTTTGGAGGCAGGCTTCGATGTACAACTGGAATATGGCAATGAAGCGGATGCTGTAGCCCTTATCGGTGCGGGTGAGCAAACCTTTGCAATTGCCAGTGGAGAACAAGTCCTGTTAGCGCGCGCCCAGGGCTTGCCTGTGACCTATGTTGCTGCCTGGTACGATGAATACCCGGTTGGCGTGGTTTCATTATCCGCTCAAAAAATTCGGGTTCCAGAAAATTTAAAGGGAGTTGATATCGGTCTGCCCGGGTTGTATGGTGCCAGTTATATTGGATTTATCGCTTTGCTAAACGCCGGCGGTTTGACGGAAGATGATGTGAATATGCTTTCGATCGGCTTTAACCAGGTGGAAGCGATTGTCACCGGCCAGGTCGATTCCGCAGTAATCTATCTCGCCAATGAACCCGTAGTTCTGCGAACCCAGGGATACGACGTGGATGTGGTACGGGTGGCTGATTACATGCAACTGGTTTCTAACGGCCTGGTGACCAATGAAACAACCCTGGCCAACAATCCTGAGGTGGTGAAAGCCTTTATTAAAGCCATGCTGCAGGGAATTGTAGATACGGCTGAAAATCCTATCGAAGCGTATGAGATCAGTGGAAAATATATCGAAAATCTGGCTGAAGCAAACACCGATTTACAACGTCAAATTTTGGCTGAATCGATTGCCCTGTGGCAAACCGAACGCCCAGGATATACCGAGCCAGCCGGTTGGATTAACATGCAGCAAGTACTTTTGAACATGGGTTTACTCACCGAGCCTCAAGATTTAAGCAAGGCTTTTACCAATGACCTCCTCCCCTGAAGCAGCACTCAGTGTTCACAACCTGGATGTAATCTTCCGAGATGCCAGCGGCGTGGTGCATGCGCTCCACGATCTTACCTTCAGATTGCCTCCTAATGGGTTCTTATCGCTGATCGGTCCATCTGGTTGCGGGAAAAGTACACTGTTAAAAGTGCTGGCAGGATTGGTTTCACCTACGGCAGGCGAGGTGCGCTATAACACTGATGAACCAAAAATTGGCATGGTCTTCCAAAAAGCCAATCTGATGCCCTGGCGGCGGGTGATCGATAATGTCAGCCTGCCCCTCGAATTAAAGGGAATGAATAAAGGGGTAATTCTTGACCGCGCCCAGGAATTGATCAATCTGGTAGGCTTGGCAGGATTTGAAAACGCATACCCGCGCGACCTTTCAGGTGGGATGGCGCAACGCGTGGCGATTGCCCGGTCTTTAATGCAAGACCCCGACATTCTTTTGTTAGATGAACCCTTTGGCGCGCTGGATGCACTGACCCGGGAACGAATGGGGGATGAATTATTACACATCTGGCATGCACACCAAAAGACGGTGGTGCTCGTTACCCATTCTATTCCTGAGGCGATATATCTTTCCGACCAGGTACTGGCGCTTTCCGCCAGACCAGGGAGTATTGTCCTGGAGTTGCCGGTAGACTTACCACGACCACGTAGGCCAGAATTGCGGTATTCCGATATCTTCAGACAACTTACCCATCAACTACGCGATTCCCTCCAGGAAGATAATGGCCTCATCACCTGAGCGTGATCGCACCAAACCTTGACAGAGCGCTTTTCCATTCTTACAATAAAAGTGTTTATATTTTTCCTGCCAGAAGTTTTAAACATGCCAGGGCCATCTCTTAATAAAAAACTCCGGATAGTTATGATCGGAAATAAATAACATGGTTCAAACCAGATTAATAAAGATCGCATACATACTGCTTTTGGTCCTGTTGGCAATTTTCCTCAGTTTGAATCTCCTTCAATACGCCAACCCAATGCTTTATCCCCCGGGTCGCGATGGCGGCGCCTATATGTACGGCGGCAGAACAGTTTTACATGGACAAACCCTGTATGTTGATTATTGGGAAGCCAAAGGGCCCATGATCATATTTATCAATGCTTTTGGTTTGCTCCTTGGCGGAGATTCGCGTTGGGGTGTCTGGTTGATGGAGTTCCTATTCTGGTTTTTCTCTGTGATCCTGGCGGTTTTTACATTAAAAAGACAATATAACCTGGCTTCAGCCTTGTTTGGCACAGTGACCATGATGATGATCGGGAAAATTTTGGTTGGTGCGGGAAATTTCTCGGAGGAATATTCACTCCTGTTCACCTGGGTGGCAGTAACCTCTTTTTTTTATGGCTTGCGGAAACCAACTGCAAAGGTCTTCCCCATCCTGATAGGATCAATGTTTGCACTGAATTTTTTCACTCGGGCAAATAATATTGTTACCAGCGGATTGTTAATCATCATTTGGCTCTTGGGCACTTTACGGAAAAAAGAGATCAAAAGTCTGCTCAAATCTGCAATCTTGGTTTTTGCCGGCGGGTGCATCGTTGCCATACCGATAAGTTTGTATTTCCTTATCCAGGGCACCTTTATCGATATGATCAATGCATCGATTGTTTACAATTTCTCATACAGCTTTGGCACACAACCCGATGCCAATAATTTAAATATCATCAAATCCAGCTTTCTACCGGCGCTATCGGACATTGGTTTTTGGATGGTGTTTCCCCTGATCGGATTCGCCATTGCATTGGTTCAGCTCATCAAGCGTTCTTTTGCGCGACAATTTGATCCAATTTCACTGCTTATGGTCCTGATCTGGCCGGCTGAAATGTTAGCCAGTTCGGTTTCAGGGCGCAGTTACGGGCATTATTTTCTGCTTTGGCTGCCTGCCGTTGCGATTTTATCGGCTGCAGCATTGAATTTTGGTCTGGGGCCAATTGAACGCCTTTTAACAAACAAGACCCGTCCGAACTGGGCTTCGGTCGGGCTGCTTTTTGTAGTAACCGCCCTGATAACGCTTTTTTCTTATTCACAATTAGCCCAATATGGCAATGCACTTGCAAAACTGGCCTTGCGTAACACTGAAGAGCTTACTTATATCCAGCCAATATCAGCTTTTATTGCCGAAAATACCGATCCAGATGACCTTATTTTGGTCTGGGGCGGACAGACCGGTTTACTTTTTATGGCCAACCGTCATTCATCCACAGCTTACAATTTTTACCCCCTTTATGCAAACTCACGACTGGGCAGGAGGATCCAGCAGGATTACTTTGAAGATTTACAGCGAAACAAACCCAAATTGATCGTGGATGCCAGTATCCACGCACCCGATTCGCTGCCCAGTATCGATCCGGACTCCAGAGCAGTCCAACGCCTGATTTACCCGATTGCTAATAATCACGCTGAAGTGCTCGAATACATCAATGCTCATTACGGCCTGATTTACGAGCTTGATGGGTATCAGGTTTATCAGATTTTTGAACCCTGAACAATCAAAAAGATATGATCCAGCCACTTCTATTGTGCTGGATCATACGGTGAAAATCATTTTTGGTAAAACCAGGGTTTTATTCCCGGTAATTTTTCGGAGCGGGCGCTTTTATGACCAGCAACTCCAGCAAATCGTCGTGTGTATTTCGGACATTCATTTTCGTCTTATAGGGTATTTTCAGCAGCGTGACTGCCGAGTAATGGTGATCGTCCTGGTCATTAAGCCCGATGGTAAGTGTTCCCTGTAGAACGGTCATATAAACATTGGAGTTCGAGTAATGTTCCGGCAAGCCTTCGCCTTTGTTAAACAGCATGTGGATATAGTCAATATTGTCATCCTGGACCACCTTTTCTATAGTGCGCTCGGGGCCTTTGGCTAATGGAAATACTTGTTCAATCATTTGTAAATCATCTCTTTCTTATTTCAAAAAATCCAGGGTGCGCATAACTTTGCGAGTTGAAACCTCAAAGGACAGAAATTGCGCGCACCCTGACAAGTATCGGTTTTTTTAATTAATTTCCGACCATCATTGCCTGTACATCTTCTTCAACAGAGCCAATCGGCATCAGGTCAAAGTTTTTCTGTAAGACAGAAATGACATTTGGTGAAAAGAAAGCAGGCAGTGTGGGTCCCAGGCGGATCTTGCGGATGCCCAGGTGTAACAAAGCCAATAACACAATCACCGCTTTTTGCTCATACCAGGCAATATCGAATGAGATGGGCAGGTCATTCACATCCTCAACTTCAAAAGCCTCCGCCAACGCTTGCGCGGTTCTGATGAGGGAATACGAGTCATTGCATTGACCGGCATCCAAAATCCTGGGAATACCGTTAATCTCACCCAAATCAAGTTTGTTGTAGCGGTATTTTGCACAGCCAGCTGTCAGTATAAGCGTGTTTTCAGGAAGGGCTTCAGCCACATCGGTGTAATATTGGCGCGTTTTTGCTCGGCCATCACAACCGCCCATCACCACAAAACGTTGGATATCGCCGGCTTTGACCGCGTCAACCACCGCATCTGCATGCGCAAGAACAGTTTGCCGTGCAAATCCCGTAGTGATGGTTATATCTTCAAGGGGTTGTGGGTCGGGGCAGTTTTTCGCCATCTCTATCAGCACCGAGAAGTCCTTTTGTTCACCAGGCTTGCGTTCAGGGATGTGGATACATCCAGGATAACCTGCCTGCCCGGTGGTAAACAGGCGTTCAATGTAGCTGGGTTTGGGGGTAACAATACAGTTCGTGGTCATCAATATTGGCCCGCCAAACGAATCGAACTCATCGCGCTGGTGCCACCAAGAACCGCCATAATTGCCCGCAAAGTGCTCATATTTTTTGAATGCTGGGTATGCTTGGGCGGGCAGCATCTCTCCATGGGTGTAGACATTCACGCCAGTACCTTCAGTTTGCTGGAGCAGTTCATCTAAATCCCGCAGGTCATGGCCGCTAACCAGGATACCAGGCCCTGGACGAACCCCTAAATACACCTGGGTGGGTTCGGGATGCCCATACGTGCCGGTGTTGGCTTTATCCAAAAGTGCCATGGCGCGCAGGCCCATCTCACCGGTTTTAAGGACCAAGCCGGTCAGTTCTTCGACGGTCAATGCATCGTTGGTGGTCGCTTCCAACATTTCTTGCAAAAAGTACAGGAGCTCTGAATCGGTTTCGTCAAGTACATAGGCGTGGTCGATATAAGCTGCCATGCCTTTTAACCCGTAAATAATCAATTCTCGCAAAGAGCGAATGTCTTCATCTAAGGTCTCATCAGCCATCACGCCGACCTGTCGAGCTTTCTCTAGCAAAACATCCAGCTCAAAGGATTCCGGCTGCCAACCAGCCCAGTCTGGACCAGTGCCCGTACAGGGCGTCCCATGCAGTTCTTCGCAACGGGCTTGGGATTCTAAACGCAAAGCCTCACGCCGAGAAATTGCCTCGCGAATAAATTCAATAAAGCGGTCAGGGTCAAAATTAGCATTTGTAATGGTAGTAAACAACATTTGCGCTACAAACAAATTGGTGTCCTCATGAGTCACGCCCATACTCCGGCTGCGGGTGCCCCAAAAGGAAATACCTTTTAGCAGGTAAATCAATAAATCCTGCAAGTTAGCTACATCGGCTGTCTTTCCACACACACCTCGCGCAGTGCAGCCGGTATTCTTCATTGTTTCCTGGCACTGGAAACAAAACATCGCTGTTTGCATTTTGCATCATCTCCTTGAAATAAAATGTTTTCCTGTTTAATTCTAACATGGAGAACTCAATTGAAAATATGACTTAAATCACATTGGGTTAGAGATTATTCGATTATCAAGGAGACATCAACCCATTTACAAAAATACCAGGTTTTGTAAAGGTCTGTAATCGGCTAATAAAAGAAATTGTCTAAAAAAGACGGGGAATGCTTGCATTATTAATAAAAGTATGTGGTAGTATTACATGTTTCGAAAAATGAGACAACTTTCGAGACCGCATTCTCTGGTGAACATTCTCAAATAACCCCACTAACAAATGAAAAATACCTGAAACGCCACCTGTAAGGGCGTCATGTTGACATTCATATATTGATAAGGAGGTAAACATGGAAGTTCAAGAAAGAGAAAGGAGTATTTATATTCCTGGCAAAGGCATTTATTACGCCGAGATGGGGGAAGATATGATAATGATGAGCCTTGTTACAGCTGGCGAGGCGATAAAGTTCGTTATGACGATGGGCTGCGATGAGCTCACCTGTGGGTTCAACTTACTGAAGGAAGGGAGGATTATCTTTTCAATTCCGTTGATGGAAGCGTTAAAGAATATAAAACAAGATGGCAACTGTGCAGAAGATACAGAAGACACAGAAATTGAAGATGATTCAGGAAGGGAGGTACTCGACTCCTGAAATCCAAAAAAATAAAAATTAGAGGTTGACTTCAAGCCCCGGGTTCCTTTGACAAATGTTTGAAGGGAATTTAATCTGGCAAAGGAGTAACTCCTCCTTTCTCAGACTTCCGGGGCTTGATGAACAGAAAACAAAACTTCAAATCAGCTCTGTACTTTAAATTCAATACTTTAATCAAATAAAATCTGAGAGAAATGCATGTTCAAGCACGGCATTTCTCTCAATTTTTAAGTGAAGTTGCCTGGACGCCTTGCAAATTCAATCTTTGATGTTATAATATAGATAATTAAGGTCGTAATTAGAATAATTAAAAGGAGATTCTCATGTTCAATAATTCAGGTAAACAGAAACTGCTGACCGCCTTGATATTGACCAGCGTTTTGTTCATAGCGGCTTGCAGCCCAGCTACCTCGGCGCAAAATAAATCCGGAAACACTGTCGATGCAGATTTTCATTACACTTTGAAGACGGGTTCTGCTGATGGCAAGCTGATCTATATCGGCGTTGGTGGTGATATTGATGGTCAGATTAACCCCGATTTAAAAGCGGAACTTGGCAAAACTGTTGCAATCACCTTGATTAATGATGATGGCCGTTTCCATGATGTTAAAATTGATGAGTTTAATGCCGCCACCTCCGTATTCGGTGAGATTGGTCAAGAGGAGACGGTTCAATTTACGGTTGATCAAGCCGGAACATTCTTTTATTATTGCAGTGTCACCGGGCATCGTCAGGCAGGCATGGAAGGCAAGTTGATTGTTGACAACAATTAATAACCGGCAGGATTTATCGGATGCTCGGATAGTGTTTTTACCCAGAAAGGTTTGTTAATTCGGCAAACGATTAATATCAACCTTTAAATTGCATGCTTTTTAACCCTCTTTTATGTGGGAGGGGTACGCTCGTTTAATATTTCCAAGGAACAACAACGAGTGTTTTAGTACATAAAAAAACAGGCTCGCTCTATAAATATGCGAACCTGTTTTTTTAGCGGGGAGGGGGGGATTCGAACCCCCGGTTGAGCTACAAACCCAACAACCACTTAGCAGGCGGCCCCAATCAACCACTCTGGCACCTCCCCATAT
>Ga0255347_1003696_pt1 | contig 19568 bp, 14 predicted proteins | sample wastewater_treat_2_FD_192479 | JGI IMG/M metagenome (GOLD analysis project Ga0255347, IMG submission 192479) | Wastewater microbial communities from Lulu Island WWTP, Vancouver, Canada - plant24 | ecosystem: Engineered > WWTP > Wastewater > Unclassified | place: Canada: Vancouver, British...
CGTTTGTGTTAAGCTGGACGTACTTTGCTCCGGCCTGCCTTGCAGCCCGAATGATATCGGGAAGGTCAGCCCGTGTTGTTGGTTCACCTCCGCTGAGCTGGACAAGGCTTTTCCCGGCAACCATCAGTTTGTCAAGTGATTCGCGAATCTCACTCAATGACGGGTCTTTCTTTCCGTTCTGCTGGTTGGCGAGGCAGAAGGTGCAACCGAGATTGCAGTTGTCGGTAACATTCAGAAGCACGCAGCATGTTTTCTGGAGATGATCATCACAAAGTCCGCAGTTATCGGGGCACCGGGGAGCACGGGAGAACTGCACGTGCTGACCGCCGGTCCAGTCATCAAAGCTGTAGTAACCTCTCCAGATCAGGGTCTGGAAGGTGCCATGGTCTTCACAGGTTTTCCGTAAGTAAATTTTTCCCTCATTTATAATCCTTTCTGCCCTTATCCTTTTCAGGCATACGGGGCACAGGCTCCATGTTTTGCCATGACCGGCAGTAACAGTGATCTGAGGATCCCAGAGAGGGCAATTTTCATGTATGCACCCCTTGTTGAGCCTGAATTGCCGGCAACGGATGGTTGATACGGGCATTTTAAGGCCCAGATTTTGTTCGAGGAGTTCAGATGCTTTTTTAAGCACTGTCCAGGTATCTCTCTGACAGCAGCGGGCTGCACTGTATGACGCAATTTCTTCCAGCACTGCAGCTGTTGACTTCAGAACTGCCTGTCTGGTTTCCGGATCATAGGGCGAAGCCCCTGTAAGAATGGAATAAGCAATGCCGGCACCGGTAGCGGCTCCGCATACACCCATGAACCCGCATGATTCTCCCGGAACGGTACGACCTCTCTGAACAGCCGTTCTTATCTGTTCTTCTGTTATATCTGCACCATTGTTCCGGAGCGCTGTAAGAATCACTGCCGGCACAAGAATATGATGCTCGGGTCCGTGTACAGGGAAAAATTCATGTGACCTGATAGCCTGCATCAGCAAGGCAGCATCCTTCTCCCGGCTCTCCCTGCAGATGGAAGTAATTAATCTGACGGATTCTGAAGAATGACAACTGTCGCATACATAGTGGCCATTTTCGCATGTTACCTGAGTAAAATACGGCTCTCCGCAGTAATGACAGGCCACTTTGTCTGTGCCGTTTTTCACTACCAGCTCACTCCCGCAAACCATGCATCCTGAGACAAACCGGTTTTCAACGCGGGTATTCATGTTATTTGTCTTCCAGTTGCATTTCAACCTCTGATATACGACCCTTTACAATTTCTTCGGAGAGATAGACAAGACCGCATTGAGGACATTTAGGGATCTCTGTAAAGAAGGTGTGACCAAGATATGAGAAATCGGTCTTTTTCGGTACCAATTCCTTATTGCATTTGAAGCAGATGAGCTTTTTCTTCTCTTCCATAGCCTTACTCCTCAATTTTCATACGGTGACTGTAGCTGTTGATCAGCTCATAACGGCCGTCATCAAGGACCCTGTATTCTGCCCAGAATGTCATATTGCCAATCTGGAGATGACCGGTGAATGAGCCTTTTTCAGGATCAAGGATCTTGTTTCCCGACTGTTCGCAGGTTTCAATCAGGGTAAGGATATCCGATTCAAGTATCATGCCGGTGTCAAGCTTCTCCCTGAGACCGGAGGATATTGTCAGTTTGGATTCTTTCATTTCCATGTTGAAATCTTCATTTTCATACTCTTTAAGCAACATAGCCTTCAGGCGCAATCTGTTTTCACGACGTTCCGACACTGTTGGCTGAGACCTTTGCTCCAGGCCGAAGACCAGGTCGAGGATATGCATTGTTTCCTTTCCGGCACGGGCAAAAGTATCACGGCAATTTGAGCAATAAGTTATATAAGGATTGGTATTTCTGTTTATAACTTTTTTTACCGTGTATTCTGCATATGGCGGGTGTGCCACTGAAACCTGCCCTCCGTAGCTGCAGCATTCAGCAAGCCGGCCTTCCATCGGGAGTGGCTCAAGCCTGAAACCGGCCCTGGTTGCTATACTCCTGATTGTTTCCTGCAGACCATCCTCATATCTTGCCGCACAGGGATCGAAAACCGAAGCCGTTTTGTTCCCGTGGATGGAAGGGATGGCAGCACTGCGGGCAATAAGGTCATATATAAATATACCTTTCATCTCCGGCAGATGTTTCCTGAACATTAGGTTGCAGGTTGCACAAGCAAATACAATGGCCGGATTTCCAAGATTACTCCAGGCCGACCTGATTTTTTTCAATACCTCTTTGTGTGAAGGAGCTTCGCCTGCCCAGTCGGCCGGGGCTCCGCAACACCCTAACAACAGTGCTGTTGAGGGGAAATTATTCAGCAGGAAATCATAACTCCGCATTACAAGCCTGGGGTCAGAAGCCCCAATCTGGCATCCGGGAAAGAAAAGGTACTTCAGCTCACCCTGTTCACGGGGTTGAAGCAGAAGAGAGGCTTCACCTGTTGAGAACTCCATATCTCTGAGGAAGAATTCATGGAATGCCCATGGCATTTTGCCCTTTTCCCGCATTGTATAATGACTTCTCAGCAGGAACTCACCGGTATCGATCTCTTTCGGGCATACCTCCCTGCAAAGGCCGCAGTAGTTACATGTTGAGATAAGGCGTGTTGCCAGGGTCGCTTCCCCGTCGAGAGAGCTGGGATTGATGCTGACCTCAACTTCCTCGGTAATCTTTTTCGGAAACTTCCTGAAATAACCCAGCAGCGGTGAATAACGGACGCAGGCATCGCAGGTACATTTCAGACAACGATTTGCCTCTGCACGGGTCTCTTCCCTTGAATACTCTTTCCCGTTTTCAGGCCTGACAGCCTCAGAGGGGATTATCTTAATTGCACTGTATGTCAGCTTTGTTTCTGTTGCCGGTGGTTCGAAATGATTCATCCGGCCGGTTTTCAGGAAGCCTTCTATTGCCGAAGCAGTGCTGAGTCCCTGGGCTATTGCATGCATGACATCAACCCCTGTAACAGAGCCTCCCATGAACACCCCGTCACGGTCTGTTGAATAATGCCCCTCTGCGATGAGAGAGAGTCCGAAAGTGTCTCCGTGCATACCTGTGGCTACATAGACTGCGTCAAAGTCAAGCGCGGAGATGTCAGTCACCCGGGTATTCAGCCTGAAGTCAAGGGTTTCATGTTTGAACTGCAGCCTGATATCATCAATCAGAATATCTGCATCAGGGAGATCATTGAGATGTCCTCCTATATGTCCGCTCTTTTCAAATACCGTAACCTTGTATTTCCTTGTGGCCAGTCTCAGGGCGCATGCCAGGCCTCCGGGGCCGGCTCCTATAACAGCTATCCGTGCCGGCTTGGGAGGCATATTGTACTGATCCGGCTCCCTGTTGCGGGCAAAATTCATTGATGCTGCCTCAAGCAACTTCAATGAAACGGAGCCTCCCTTTTCCTTCAGCGCGCAGACATCCCTGCAGGGTTCAGGGCAGAGTAGGGATACAATGCCGGGAAACCCGACGGTGTTCTGGTAGGTCTTGTAGGCGGCATTATACCTTCCCTGTTGCAACTTCCCTATAAAATCACGCACATCGAGGTTAAAAGGGCACTTTACCGTACAAAATGCCTTTTCATCCTGTAAACAATCCTTGACGAGTTCGTGTAAGAATGCCATTTTCCCTTGGGGCAACATGATTACCCCATAAACTTACAATAATAATCAATAATGAATATCACTTTCTTTCCGGCTCAGACTCCCTGCCTTGAGGAAATGGAGAAAAGCCCCGCGAAAGGGGGCTTCTACGGTATTGGTATAACATGATCAGAAGAATCTTTCTCCTGCTCCGCCTATGGGTTTGAAGTAGTCATTACCGCCAAATGGAACGGGATTGGCTTTGATGTTCTCCAGTTCATCATAAAGGTCAGAGCCGAGGAAATACTTCTTTTGCGGCTCAATCTTTTCTCCGCGTGCAAGGATATCCAGACCTGCCTTGACCTTCTCCTTCGTTGCAGGCATCTCATGAACCCTGACTCCGCAGGCATTATAAATAGCGTTCAGCACAGCAACATGGCCTGATGCCTGGAATGCCTCAGATGCTCCGGAAGAACCGAATGGTCCGGTCTTATCATAATTATCATTGTAGAGAAGGATAATTTCATCCGGAATATCCTTAATATAGGGAACACCGCTTACGGCTATGTTTGTATGTTTTTTCACATCATCGTAGTTTTCCGAGAGGGCGAAGCCGATGCTGTGAGATATCCCCCCGAAAGCCTGGCCATTCACTGCGTCTATGTTCCCTATTCTGCCAACGTCAGCAACACAGGCAAACCGCGTAACGGTGGTTTTCCCGGTTTTTGTATCCACTGCCACCTCGGCCATGTTGAGGGCATAAGTGAAAGCAGGTGTCGGGTCGCCTATCCCGGTATTCGGGTCAAGGCGGCTCAGGCCCTCTGTAACGATATTTGCAAATTTGCCTTCAAACTTTGTTGGCAACCCTTCCTTAACCATTTCATCATAGGTCCGGAAAGTGCCGTCGGGCTTCCTCATCGCGTCAAGCATCTTATTGGCAGCGGCAATAGTTGCATTACCGTTCATATAGTGTGAGCGGCTGGCGGCTGACATTCCGCTGTCAGGGCAGATCTTGGTGTCATTCTGAACGAGCCTGATCTGTTCAGGCTTGAGCTTTAACGGCTTAAGAGCCTCCAGGGTCACCATGAGTGATCCTATGTCACCACCCTGACCAAGCTCCTGCCATGTGTCATACTTGGTAACGGTGTTATCAGCGTTCAGTTCAAGGTGTACAGTTGCAACATCCGTTGGCCCTTCGCTGACGTTGAAACCACCCCATGCAAGACCCACACCTCGACGAACCTCGGGTGTATCCTTTTCCTTGGCTTCCTTCACTGCCTTGTCATAATGAGGCTTCATAAGCTTCATCATATCCTCCATCGGGTACATCCTGAAAGGACTGCTGTTGATATTGAGGTCGCCTTCGCGTGCAATATTCCTCCATCTGAATTCAAACGGGTCTATCCCCGCCTTTTCTGCAAGCATATCCATGAGTGATTCACTGAGGGTATATGCCTGGGGTGAACCGTAACTGCGGTATGCTGTTCCAAAATTATGGTTGGTGATGGCTATGCGTGTGAGACCGGCTACGTTTGGCACCTTATAGGGGAAGAAGGCAAAGCGCGAGGGCTTTGATATGACATCATCCCCCCCGAAAGTGTAAGCACCCTGGTCCATGCCATAATCAAACTCGACAGCCACCAGTTTTCCATCCTTGTCACATGCTGCACGGCCGTTTGAGTGACAAGGACGACGTTTGCCGGAGAAGTGCTGATGTTCCTCATAACTCATTGAAAGTGCAATGGGTTTCTTTGTGATATATGCAGCTGCCGCAGCCAGGCACAGGTCGCCGGCATTGGTTGACCATCCGAAACTGGCTCCGGTGGGGTTCATGATTATCCTGATCCTGTCTTTTGCAATACCTACTGAGTTTCCGATACGGCCGATTGAGGAGTAAATACCCTGCGACTTGCACTGAATCGCTAGCATGCCGTCCTCGTCAAAGTAAGCCTGAACCGAGTCGCCTTCAATCGAGAGGTGCGGCTCACGGGTTGAGTAAAAGCTCCCTTCAACACTATACTCCGAACTGTCAATCAGTTCCGCAACTTTTGACGGCTCTTCCAGTCCCACACCTTTAAGCACCGGCTGCTGGGCAAAGATATTTGGTGTTGATGGGTGAATGCGTTGAGCATCCGGCATGACCGCATCAAGATAGCTCAGATATTCAGGCAGTTGTTCAATCTCAACCCTGACCTTTGCCGCTGCTTCACGGGCATGGTCTTTTGTATCAGCGCATACGAGTGCAACCACGTCGCCATAGCGGAATATCTTGTCTTCACACAGGACATGGCGGGTGGGGACAGTGAGCGTTGTACGTTCAAAGAAATGACCCTCGGCCATGATGTTGGTTCCTCCTGCCTCCTTTATGTCTTTGGCTGTGATTATACGTTCAACTCCCGGCATCTTCTCAGCTTCAGAGCTGTCTATACGGATGATTCTGGCATGATGCGCCACCTTTGGCTGGACCATTGCTACCTTGAGTGTTTCAGCCGGCATCTTCAGTTCCTGATCATCACCGTAATCGGCCAATCCGCATACCTTGGCCAGAGCCGTCGGGCGGGTCAGCGGCTTCCCGTAATACTCGCCATCCTCCTGATGACTGAATGAAAAGTCTTCAATGGTTTTTTCTCCTCTCATCACCGCGGCTGCCATCATCACAGCATCAACAATCTGGACGTACCCCGTGCAACGACACACATTCTTGTTTTTATGAAACCACTCCCTGACCTCTTCACGGGTGGGGTTACTGTTTTCAAGCAGCAGGGCATAGGATGATACGATAAATCCCGGGGTACAGAATCCGCACTGAACGGCTCCGGCAATAATCCATGCTGACTGGATAGGATGAAGATTATTCGGCTGCCCGATTCCTTCAATTGTTATTACCTTGCTGTATTCATCCAGATTACGCATTTTTTTTGTACATGCACGCGTCAGCTTGCCATCAAGAATTACCGAGCACGAGCCGCACACTCCTACATTGCAGCCTACCTTGGTTCCCGTAAGTCCCATCCGTCTGAGAACATCGGCAAGCGAATCCTTTTCAGGATTGCAGGCAAACATCCTGTTGGCTCCGTTGATATTGAGCCACATTTTTTTAAACTTCATAACAGACTCCTCCTTATTCTTTAGTTATTTATCTATAATTCTTCTTCAAGAAATGTAACAACCGTTTCCAGGAACTTCCGGCATGTGTTGTGAAAATGAGGAAGCATGGCCATAAGCTCAGGTCCGTTAAGCTTCCGCTGGTCAAAACCTGTAAGATCATTGCAGAGGGTTGTGCCGTGTTCAGATTCAAATATTTCAATAAGCCTCCGGGTCTTCTCACGGGCAAGTTTCATTTTGTCTGTTTCGTTCTGACCGGCGGTTCCGTATTTCATACCTATTACCATCATTGCACCGGTGAGTGCTCCGCAGGTATGTCCGCAGCCACCCATCCCCCGTCCAAAGGGATAAGCAATCTTTAGTGCAGTCTCTGCCGGGAAACCATGTTCCTCACTGAAGACAGCAACTATGGCCTGAGAACAATTGAAACCAGACCTGAATAATTCATTTGCTTCTGCCAGATGGTCTTTTACCATTTTTAGATATGCAAATTATCATAATATAATTTTATTTTTAATGGTATGATGCCTGTCCCGCTCAAGCGGGGGAACCCACATGACTGAAAATTATATTAATACGTGTTTGTATATTTAATACATGTGGGTTTCATAACGCATACCATAAAAAAAGCGGCAACCAACCGTCTTGCTGTTATCCTACCTGTAACAAAACAGTTTTTGCTGAGCAGGTTTAAAAGTCTTATTCGCTGTATTATTTATTTTTACCGACATTTATGGCAGTAGTCAATTCTCAATAAATAATAAAAGTATTGATTGCCGGAGTAAAAAAGCGTGAGAAAAATCAGTTATTTAATTTTCTTGTCTTCGGAGCCATGGAACAGGAGAGTTAAAGTGACAGAATTCATGTCTCAATATAGCAAGTATAATGATAAAAAACTTTCTGATTCCAATTGATAATAGTAAATTGCAATAATTCAATATACATATTATCAATAGCATAGACTGAGAGAAAGTCGTTGTGGCTTATATATAAACCAGAGAAGCTGCCAGTTAAAGCTGCAACTATGATTTTTGTTATGAAAAAAAAGGCATATCGATATTATGTTTGAAACATCATTATAGAATTAATAAAAAAACAATAGTTATGGCAGAAAGAATTAGTGTTACCCTGGAAAAATTGGAGATTGAAAAAACCAATAGTGGAATATGTACCGGGACTAATTGGTCTGAGACTCATGGCCCGGTGATTATGTCTGAGAACCCGTCCACCGGTAGAGATATAGCTGCTGTACAAAGTGCGAGTTATGATGATTATGATCTGATGATCAAAGGGGCCCAGCGTGCGTTCCTGGAGTGGCGCAAGTGGCCGGCTCCGAAGAGAGCTGAGATTGTGAGACAGATAGGCATCAAGCTGCGCGATTACAAGGAAGACCTGGGCAGGCTCATTAGCATCGAAGCCGGCAAGATTCTTCAGGAAGGAATGGGTGAGGTTCAGGAGATGATTGACATATGTGATTTTGCACTGGGACAGGCCAGGATGATGAACGGTGTGATGCTGAGGTCTGAAAGGCCTGACCATAAGATGTACGACCAGTATCATCCGCTTGGTATAGTTGGCATTGTAACATCATTCAATTTCCCGATGGCGGTGTGGGCGTGGAACACAATGCTTGCAGTGACGGCAGGCAATGTCGTGGTCTGGAAACCAAGCTCCAAGACACCTCTTACGGCCGTGGCAGTGCATAAAGTCATTAGCGGGATCCTTTCTGAAAACAAGGTGCCCGAGGGTGTTTTTAACCTTGTGATTGCAAAGAGCTCTGTACTTGGTGACAGGTTCATTGAAGACAGGCGTATCGCTCTTCTGTCAATTACCGGATCAACGAGAGTAGGAAGGCACGCTGCTCAGCTGGCCGGCAAGCGGTTCGGGAAGGTTATACTTGAACTGGGAGGCAACAACGCTGCCCTGGTGATGCCTTCGGCAAACCTTGATCTGGCAATCCCCTCAATCGTGTTTGGTGCTGTTGGTACGGCAGGTCAGAGATGCACAACCACCCGGAGGGTTATAGTGCATGAAGCAGTTTATGATAAGGTAAAGGAGAGGCTGGTCAACGCGTACAGGCAACTGGAAAGCCGTATAGGAAATCCGCTGAATGAGAATACTCTTATTGGCCCGCTCATTGATTCTGCAGCCGTGGACGCGTACAAAAAGGCAATCAGCAACGCGTTGAGTGAAGGAGGTAAACTCGCGTACGGAAACAGCATAGTGTCCGGCCCCGGGATAGAGACCAGCAACTTTGTTATGCCGACAATTATCGAAGCTCAAAACCATTTCAAAATAGTACAGGAAGAGACTTTTGCTCCGATTTTGTACCTCATTAAGGCAGGTTCTCTTGAAGAGGCCATAGCTTTCAATAATGATGTGCCACAGGGTCTCTCTTCAACTCTGTTTACAACCATACTGGCTGAGGCGGAAAAATGGCTGGCAGAAGGCGGATCAGACTGCGGTATTGCAAATGTCAACATGAGTACATCCGGTGCCGAAATCGGTGGAGCCTTTGGCGGGGAGAAAGATACCGGCGGAGGGCGTGAGTCGGGTTCTGATGCATGGAAGCTGTACATGCGCCGGCAGACTGTCAATGTAAACTACGGTAACGAAATGCCTCTTGCCCAGGGAATACGGTTTGAGTTTTAATGTGACAGGAGACATAATCCCATGACTACACAACATGATCTGACCAGACCTGCTTTGTCAGTTCGCGGTAGATTCTGGATAAATATTGAAGGAGTGTCACGGCTGGGAAAAGGGAAGATAGAACTGCTTGAGAAGATAAGAGATAAAGGTACACTGCTCAAAGCTGCTGCCGAGCTTAAGATTCCTTACCGGCAGGCTTGGAGCAAAGTGCAGAGCATGAATAAACTTCAGGATTATCCGGTGGTTATTCTAAGACACGGGGGTAAAGACCATGGAAATGCACGGGTTACTGAATTCGGCAATAACCTTATCAATGCCTTCAGGAGTATTGAGTCAGATCTGGAAAAATTCCTTGAAGACCAGGCATCTAAAATGGATTTCCCGCGGGAAGGGACTTCGGAAGACAAGGGCTGATGATACAAATGGGTAACCGCAAACTAAGCGAGAAGTGGATCAAAGCCTCTATTATTGGCACGATCTGGGCAGCATCAGAGATTGTTCTCGGCAGTTTCCTGCATAACCTGCGCGTTCCGTTAAGTTCAAACTTTCTTACGGGCATCGGGATCATCATCATGATCTCGACAAGCTACAAATGGAAAGAGCGGGGTTTGTTCTGGCGAGCAGGACTGATTTGTGCATTAATGAAGACAATGTCGCCCAGCGCGGTCATTTTCGGCCCGATGGTAGCAATCTTCAGCCAGTCGGTAATGCTTGAACTGTTCACAAGGGTTTTTGGAAGGAATGTGATTGGGTATCTCACAGGCGCCATGTTCGCCATGACGTGGAACCTGTTCCAGAAGATTATGATCTTCATTATCTATTATGGATTCAATATAGCCAATATCTATGCCAACCTGCTGAAATATGCAGAGAGACAGCTGAACATTGATTTCGATCTCGTCTGGTCACCCATTTTCGTTCTTGCCGCCATATATGCCTGCCTGGGACTTATTTCAGGTATTATAGGGATGATGGTCGGACAGCGTCTTGTCAGAGAGCCGGTGGCATACCGGCAGGGAAATGCAAGAAAAAATAGTAATGTAATAAGTGCTGACCGTCAGAAATTTAATTATTCAGTTTCATGGTTGTTCTTAAATCTCGGGCTGATAATAACCGCTTTTTACCTCCTGAACCATGCCAGTTGGCCGGTCTGGAGCATCGCAATAGCAGCCATCGTCACCGTATGGATATTAAGATATAAAAGGGCTCTGAGACAGCTTTCAAGGCCACGTATCTGGATCTTTTTTGTGGTTATAACGATGGCGTCCGCATTTGTAATCGGCAAGATTCAGTCTGATGACTGGATTAGAGGTCTGGAAATTGGGGTTCAGATGAACTTCAGGGCAATGATTGTAATCCTTGGATTTTCCGTTTTGGGAACAGAACTCTATAACCGGAAGGTAAGGGAGTTTTTTGCAAGGACTGCATTCAGACAGTTGCCGTTTGCATTGGAGATATCAATGAAGAGCCTCCCCATGACGATTGCATCAGTGCCGGAAGCAAAGGTCATTGCCCGGAGTCCGGTTTCCGTGATTTGCTCAGTTATTTCTCAGATTGAGCAGAGACTCACGGAGGTCAAGAAAGAGCTTTCCAGACATATCTATATCATAACCGGTGCCATCGGGGAGGGGAAGACTACCCAGGTGCGAAAACTGGTTGAAGAGTTAAAGGCCGGCAATGTAAGTGTAAAGGGTATCTACTCTCCGAGAATCATGGCTGATGGCCAGACAGCAGGTTATGATGTTGTGGATATTGATTCAGGATTTAGAGTGCCGTTTTTGCGTGTTGACAGTGAAAGTGAATCAAAGAAAATAGGCCGGTACAGCATTAACCCGGCTGCAATTGAGGCCGGACTGAAATCACTTTCAGTTGCCCTGAACAGCAATCCTGATGTGATAGTGGCAGATGAAATAGGAAAAATGGAGCTTGGCAATGAAGGATGGTTTGAGAAGCTTGGAGGAGTGCTGAAGGGCTCCTCAATCCTTGTCTTTGCCGTGCGGGATTCCTTTGTTGAGGAAATTGTAAACAAGTTTGAGATGAAAGATTATTCGGTCATGCCTGTATCAGAACATCTTTACCTTGAGCTTGCCCGGATGATAAAGGACCGCATCGCCAGTTACCAGCCTGCACAATAATCAGCTCCGGGTCCTGATCTTTCGAGTAATAAGGCGATTATTATATAAAGAGCTGCTGAACCCTTACTGACTTTGTCAAATGGTTAAGGTAAAAACGGTAGAGCCGGGTGATGAAACTGCTTCAATACTTCCCCCGTGATTTTTCATAATCTGCCTTGAAAGACTCAATCCAATACCCGATCCATTCTCTTTGGTGGTGAAAAATGGGATAAAAATCTGTTCCATTATTTCTGGAGGAATCCCCGAACCATTATCAATCACCTGTATTTCACAACGTCCGTTTTGTGTGTAATGCGCCCGAACGGATATGCGTGGCTCTGTAATATCTTTTACTGCATACATGGCATTTTTAATTTAATTGATCAATACCTGCGACAGTTGGGCTTCATCAGCCTTGATACAAATGTCAGGTGTTTCGGTTTCCACGTTGAATTGAATACGCTGAAAATCAGCTTCATTTTCCAGCAACAGCATCAGATGCTCTATCAGGTTCCTCAGATTAACATGCTTTAGCACCGGCTTTGATAGTCTTGTAAGTTTACGATACGATTCAACAAACCTGATCAGGCCTGTACCGCGTTCGTTGATTACTTCAAGCCCTTTTACAGTGTTGGCAACAGTTTTTTTATCAAGCGGTTTTTCGGGTGGGATGAAGTAATTCAAAAGTGTTTCGCTGAGTGATGTAATTGGGGTAATGGAATTCATTATCTCGTGGGAGAGCACACGAATGAGCTTTTGCCATGATTCTAACTCTTTGGCATCCAGCTCATTACTAATATCATGTACCGAAATTATTCGTAAATTATCTCCATGACTAAGAAAAGAAGTAGCCCTTAAAGAAAGGTGGGTAATATTGTTTTTATATGTTAGTTTCAGAAACTGATGTGTTTCTCCGTTTTTCAGGCGATAAAATGTGTTGAACAGATTGGTGTCAATGCGTTTTAACTGTTCGATATGATTAAACGATTGGTAATTCAACAGGTTTTTCGCAGCAGAATTTGCTTGCATCACATTACCGTTTTCATTGACAACCACAATTCCCGTAGCGACTTGTTCCAACATCAAACTATAATACTGTTCCTGTTCTCTGTTTCTTATTTTTACTTCCTGTATCAGTTTGTTTACGCGATTAAGGCTTTTATTCATTTCGGCATTTGCCTTATGGCGTGTTTTTTCGGGAAAATGCAGCATCGAATCTTCGTTTTCCACAGCATTAAGAAAATAGGCTATCTTTTCGGGTGTGGTATTATATATTTTGATGATTCTGTACACGAAAAGAGCGACAACAAGTATCGGTATAATGCTGTATAAGTTTGACGCAGAGCTTAATATAATCCACGTTGATATTGCCGAAAACGCGATAAGCAAAAAAACATACGTGATTAATCGAATAAATGTGTTCCTAAAAAACATTGCTTACATGTTGTATTTTTTGATCTTATTATAGAGTGTTTGCCGTGTAATGCCCAGTTCTGCGGCAACGGCACTCAAATTTCCATTATTCTGCCGGATGCTTGATGCAATCATACTTCTTTCCATCTCTTCCAAAGTCCGGACAACAGTGCTGGCCGGTGTATGTGTGTTCGAAAAGAAGAAATCATTTAAGCTGAGTGTATCGCCTTCGCCCAGGATAACCGCTTTTTCTATGGTGTGCTGCAATTCGCGGACGTTACCGGGCCAAGCGTATTGTTTCATTTTGTCCAATACCTCAGGGCTTAATTTAAGTGTGTCCTTTTTGTATTTGGCACAATATATTCTCAGAAAGAATTCGGCTAACAGCGGAATGTCAGCCACCCGCTCACGCAACGGGGGTATTTCTATCTGTATGGTATTGATACGATACAATAAATCTTCACGAAACTTCCCCTCTTTCACAAGGCTGTGCAGATTGGTATTGGTGGCGCAGACCAACCTGATATCGATAGGGATTTTTTTGTTCGAGCCCACTTTTACAATTTCGCGGTTTTGCAGGGCAGTCAACAGTTTCGCCTGGAGCGGGAATGACAGGTTGGCAATCTCATCCATAAAGAGTGTGCTTCCTTTTGCTACTTCAAACTTGCCAACACGGTCTTCTTTAGCATCGGTAAAGGCACCTTTCACATGCCCGAACAACTCACTCTCAAACAGTGTTTCTGTGAGGGAACCCATGTCAACATGCACCATGACTTCATTTCCCCGCGACGATTGCCTGTGAAGTTCACGGGCAATAACCTCTTTCCCGGTACCGTTTTCGCCTGTTATCAACACGTTGGCATCGGTCTTTGCCACCTTTGCCACAATATCAAGAACTTCGCGAAATGGAGCCGATTCTCCGATAATAACAGCAGCATCCTTTTTCACAGCTGTTTTCAGGTTACGTTCCTTTTCCTTGAGTGACTTCACCTCCTTGCGGGAGTTCCTGAACCGGATGGCAGCCTGTATGGTTGCCAGCAGTTTACTGTTCTCCCAGGGTTTCAATACGAAATCAAATGCACCTTCCTTTACCGCCCGTACAGCCAATTCAACATCCCCGTAAGCGGTAATCATAATAACAGAATGATTTGCATCGTGTTCCAGAATACGTTTCAGCCAATACAGACCTTCATTTCCGGTGTTGATGCCTGCTGAAAAATTCATATCCAGCAAAATCGCATCAAAATACCGTGTCTCCAGCAATGACGGAATTCTGTTAGGATTCGGCGATGTGACCACCTCCTCGCAAAATGGCTGCAATAACAGTTCAAGCGCGCTGAGTACGCTCTTGTTATCGTCAATAATTAAAATACGGCTGTTTTTCATATCGTGTAAGGCAATCTTCAGGCAGTCCTTTATAATTCATCCATACTCAAACTGCTTTATCGGCAAAAGTAATACTTCCCTGGAATGTTGTCAAAAAAATAGACAGATGCTGTCTTATATTTTTACACTTTACAAACGAGCATAAAGCTTAAATCATTAATAATCCGATAAATATATTTTTGGTATCAATTCTGTTTCTATTCTTAACATTATTAATAATGATTCAATAATATGAAGCCTGGCTTTCTTACAATTTTTTTTCTTTCAGTAATGACGCTTAAAACCGTGGGGCAGGAGATGAACCTGAACCAATGTATCCGCTATGCATTGGAAAACAACCTTACCTACGCGAATAAAAACATCGAAGCAGATATCGCTGATGAACAGTACAGGCAATCGAAACGCGATTTTTTGCCTTCATTTTACGCGGGAAGTTCTGCAAATAAACTCTATGGCCGTTCTATTGACCCAACCACCAATGCTTTTATTAATCAGGATTTCTTTTCGATGAATTTTTACCTTGATTCACAATTGGATCTGTTTCGCGGTTTCACACGCCTGAATTCGGCAAAATTTCAAAAACTACACTATTTAATAAACAAGGAAGCTATTAAGCAGCAGGAAATGAATATTGCTTTTAAAGTAATGAATATGTATTACGATGTGCTGTATTTTAATAAGCTGCTGGGTATTGTAGGTGAACAGGTGGAACTCTCTGCTCTTAACTTACAGAAAACGGAAAAAATGATTGCACTCGGATTAAAGGCTGAATCTGACTTGCTGGAAATGAAAGCTCAGGAATCCAAAGAATTACATAATCTTACCCTGGTTCAAAATCAATATGAACAGGCCTTGCTTTCTCTAAAAAACCTGATGTATTATCCGCTCGATAAAGAATTAAATATTGAAACAGACGAACTTCCGCTTTCCTCAGATGTATCTTTTTCACCCGATGAAGTTTACAAAGTAGCGGAAGGACATATGCCGGATGTGCAGCGTGCCAATCTTAATGCTGAGGCATCACGAAAACAGTATGATATTGCACGCGGGAATTTATCGCCCCGGCTATCCTTAGGTGCAGGAGTTTATACCAATTATGCCGATTCAAGAAAAGAAGCTGTTGATCCCTTTAATCCGGATAACAGTGCTCAGGTCACAGTTCCGTTTCAGGATCAATTGTCGCAAAATCTGGCACAATCAGTTTTTCTGAGTCTGCAGATTCCTATTTTCAACACATGGCAGGGAATGTCAAAGGTGAAGAGAGCACGACTGGAACACTCCATGGCACTCAACACTCAACAGGATGAGAAACAGAATCTATACCGGCTCATCAGCGAAGATATTCAGCAGGTAAACGCACTGCAAAAAGAACGCGATCAGCTTCAGTCAAAAAAAGAGTTGCTGAGGGAAGCATTTGCCGTTTCAGAAAAAAAACTGGAACAAGGCCTGATCAGCGTCCTGGAGTTTTACACTGCCAAGAATCAATTGGCACAGGCCGAAGCCGACTGGATGCGTACCAACCTGCAACTGAAAGTAAAAGAACAGACTATCCGCTTTTACATGGGAGAAGAGTACTATTAACCATGGAAGATCATGATAACAGTCACAAAAAACCAAAACACCATAATCGCCAACTACCAATTGTACATTGCACAATGCCAATTGCTAATTGTTAATTGTTCATTGCCAATTGTTAACTGCCAATTGTTAATTGTTCATTGCTAATTGCTAATTGAATAACCCATGGATATAAAGATTGAAAAAAAGAAAGGTCTTCAGAGAAAGCACATTTTATGGATAGCGGGAGGATTGTTGTTTATATTCCTCTTGGTTAAGATAATTGCCGGAGCAGGCACGAAAACGCTGAAAGTTGACCGTGATAAAATCACCATAAGCAATGTTACGCGAGGTCAGTTCAATGATTACATCCGCGTATCGGGACAGGTAGAGCCCATCGCTACCATTTACCTTGATGCCGAAGAGGGAGGTCGTGTAAAAGAACGACTTATTGAAGAAGGCGCTATGGTAAAGGAGGGAGAGATCATCCTAAGATTGGAAAACCGGACTCTTTATCAGGAAATAATGTCAAGTGAATCAAACCTGGCACAAAAGGAAAACATGCTTCGTCAGACTCGCATCAACTTTGAAAATCAGATGATTGAAACACGCCGAAGGCTCCTGGCCTCTACTTTCGATATTCAGAAGAAAAAGCGAAACTTCAACCAGCAACAGGCTTTGTATGAAGACAAACTCATTCCTGCAGAAACCTATATTACTGCAAAGGAAGACTACGAGTATGCCATGCAGGAGCAGGAAATAAACCGGTTAAAAGCTCAGAATGACTCGATGATAATGGTGTCAGAAATGACGCAGCTCACAACCGACCTGGCCAAAATGCGTCAAACGCTGCAACTCGTCTATGAGCGGTTGAATAATCTGAACGTCAAAGCGCCCGTTGACGGGCAACTGGGAATGCTGGATGCCGAGATAGGTCAAAGTATCGGGCAGGGAACACGCATCGGGCAAATCAATGTACTTACCAACTTCAAGGTACAGGCTATGATTGACGAACATTACATTGACCGGGTACGACATGGACTTTCCGGCACTCTTGAACGTCAGGACAAATCATATAATCTGAATATCAGGAAAGTATATCCTGAAGTACGACAGGGGCAGTTTCGCATCGACATGGTGTTTGAGGGTGATAAACCTGATAATATCCGTACCGGACAAACCTATTACATTAATCTTGAGCTGGGGCAGCCACAGGAAGCTGTAATGCTTCCGCGCGGTGGTTTTTTTCAAAGCACGGGCGGGCAATGGGTGTACGTCCTCGACAAATCGGGTGATTTTGCTACCAGGCGCAGTATCCGCATAGGGAAACAGAATCCTCTGTTTTATGAGGTTATCGAAGGATTAAATCCGGGGGAACAGGTGATTACCTCCGGGTATGAGAATTTTGGGGACAATGACAGGCTGGTGTTCAATTAGTTAAAAGTAGAAAGCGGAAAGTGGAAAGTGGAAAGTGAAAAGTAGAAAGTAAAAAGTGATGGATACGAAGTTTACGAGATTTGAAGATATTATTGCCTGGCAAAAAGCGATGACTTTGTGTGTGAAAATATATGATTTATTTAAAGACCATAATGATTATTCATTCCGAAATCAAATTCAACGTGCTGCCATTTCTATATCAAACAATATAGCCGAAGGTTACGAACGGATGAATAATAACGAATTAAGGTACTTTCTGTACGTGGCAAAAGGCTCTTCGGGTGAAGTTCGTTCTATGCTGCGCCTCGCTGTGCTTTTAGACATAATTACAGAAAAAATGGGTAAAGAATTAGTGGCTGATGCAGAGGAAATATCCAAAATCCTGTCAGGTCTCATCAAAGCTCTATAAAACTTTTAACTTGATGAACTTTAAACTTTCAACTTTGAACTTGATAAACTTTCAACTTTGAACTTGATAAACTTTCAACTTTGAACTTGACAAACTTTATACTCTAAAGATTATGATTCGGACTGAAAAATTGACAAAAACATTTCGCACTGAGGAGGTAGAAACCCTTGCTTTGCGTGATGTGGACATTCATGTTGAAAACGGTGAATTTGTAGCCATTATGGGGCCGTCGGGATGCGGTAAATCCACGTTGCTGAATATTCTCGGGTTATTAGACAATCCCACTTCAGGGAAATATTTTTTCGATAACGAAGAGGTAGGACACCTTAAGGAAAGTCAGCGGACACAATTGCGCAAGGGCAATATCGGCTTCGTGTTCCAGAGTTTCAATCTGATTGATGAACTCAACGTGTTTGAAAATGTGGAACTTCCGCTGACCTACCTTAAAATCCCAGCTTCCAGACGAAAACAGATGGTAAAAGATGTGCTTAAACGAATGCACATCGGACATCGTGAAAAACATTTCCCTCAACAGCTTTCCGGAGGTCAGCAACAGCGCGTTGCCATCGCCCGTGCCGTGGTTGCCAATCCAAAACTTATCCTTGCCGACGAGCCTACCGGTAATCTCGATTCGAAAAACGGTATTGAGGTAATGAATCTGCTCACCGAACTGAACAAGGAAGGAACCACCATTATAATGGTTACACACTCTCAACATGACGCAGGCTTTGCTCATCGGATTGTTAATCTGTTCGACGGGATGGTGATTACTCAATTGACAATTAACAATTAGCAATGAACAATGAATAATGAGCAATGAACAATGAGCAATGAACAATGAACAATTATAAGAAATTATGAAGGAGAATGTGGTAAGGGATAAATCGTTTGATTTTGCTGTTCGAGTTGTGAACATGTATAAACGTCTCTCGCGAGAGGAAAAGGAATTTATTATAAGTAGACAACTTCTGCGGAGTGGAACTTCCATCGGGGCAAATGTGGAAGAGGCTATCGGAGGAATATCCAAAGCCGATTTCAAGGCTAAGCTTGGCATTGCTTATAAAGAAGCAAGAGAAACAGCTTACTGGTTACGGCTGTTGCATACAACTGAATTCCTGGATTATAAGGAATATGAATCAATTCATGCAGATTGCGATGAACTATGCAAACTACTATTCAGCATCATAAAAAGTACAAACAAATAATCGCCAATTCAGCTTTACTGCATTTTCAGTCGTCGCTCGTAATTGTTAATTGATAATTGCTAATTGATAATTGCATAAAAATGGATTTAAAACAGGCTTTTCGCAGTTTACAGAAGAATAAACTCTTTTCGGTTTTCAATATATTCGGTTTCGCCATTGGCTTTACCGTCTGTATAATCATCGCGCTGTATGTCTATCGTGAAAACAGCGTCAACTCCTTTTTCCCTGACGCGGAACGGACTTACAGATTGACAGATGCAGGTGAAAACAATGCTCTTTTCGATGTGGCCATCCTGCCTGTCCTCGAAGATCGTTTCCCCGAAATAGAGAAGATAGCATCAATGGTTTATCTTGCCGACGAAGATTTTAATATGACCATTAAAGTGGGCGACAAGTTCATGACAGCTCACGAGGTGATAAGCACCAATAACGATTTCTTCGATCTTGCTGGCATCAATATTCTCGTCTCTTCAACCGATAAGCCGTTCGCGGAAAAAAATTCGGTTATCCTTGCAAAATCAGCCGCCATGAAAGTTTTCGGAAACTATGACGTTTTGGGTGAACCTGTCAGATTTTTCGAAATGGATTTCACGGTGAGTGCCATTGCCGAAGATATTCCCTCCAGCGCCACATTCGGAGCCGATATCTACCTGAATGACGAACACACCGAAATGAGTCTCGTTCAAAATTGCA
>Ga0255347_1003699_pt1 | contig 19560 bp, 25 predicted proteins | sample wastewater_treat_2_FD_192479 | JGI IMG/M metagenome (GOLD analysis project Ga0255347, IMG submission 192479) | Wastewater microbial communities from Lulu Island WWTP, Vancouver, Canada - plant24 | ecosystem: Engineered > WWTP > Wastewater > Unclassified | place: Canada: Vancouver, British...
ATTCTTGCACTGCCGCTATGCGTTCTTCATCTGTTAGCTTACTTCCTCTTGACATAAAATAACCCCCTTACAGCTTTCACACGCTTTTGTTTTTTCGTGTGTCTACTTTAAGGGGATTATATCATATTGAAACGTTCAGGGGCAAAACTGTATGTGCGTTTTACTCACTCACAACAGGTATCCATATCTGGCTCTTGTAGTCGGGAGACAGCATATCTCCGTCGGGGTAAGCTTCGATGTCCATTTCGTAGGTGGGAGTGTAGTCCGATGTGGGGAAGAACTCCGCACAAAGCTCGTGCCAGAGCTGCTGTATAGCCTCGGGCATGGGACCTGTACACTCTGCCACTACCCACGTTCTTGCAGGGATAGTGTTCACACGGAAGCTCTCGGGAGCAACAGTATCGGGAGCACACTCCACGGCGATACCGTAGTCGAAGGTCTCGGCGTCTGTGAGACCGTTGCCGTAGCAGGTACCGTAGATAAAAGTGCTGTCGGCTGCGTGTTCAAGCAAAGTGGTGATAGTGCCGTCGGAGTGGGCTCTACCCCAGAATTCGGGGATAGTATTCTTGTTCTGTTCACCAACAACTGTGTGCTGCTCAACCTTTTCAAGCACTGTGAATGCGTCCTTTTTAACGATGTTATAATTCATGGAATTACCGCCTTTCAAAATGATCTGCACCTTGAAACGGGAAAATGAACGGAGCCTGCCGCCCTCACGCTTTGCCTCAGTAGGCGTTACGCCGTGGAAGCGTGTGAACGCTCTTGTGAAGCTCTCGGGGGACTCATAGCCGTATTTCAGCGCCGTATCGATGACCTTTGCGTCCGTTTTCATAAGCTCACTGCCGGCAAGTGTGAGCCGCCTGCTGCGGATGTATTCGCCTACGGTGATACCGCACAGTATACCGAATATCTTCTGGAAATAGTAGGGCGAGCAAGCCGCCTGTTTTGCGACCTCCGCCATATCAAGTTCGTCGGTGATGTGCGCTTCGATGTAGTCGATAGCTTTCTGAATACCTGTGGCTAAGTTCATTGGTTTTCCCTCCTTTAGTGTGATTTTATTATAACATCGTGAGAGTTTGCTGTCCTGATATTTTGTGGCTTTTGGTGTCAGGTTAACGTTATGAGCGATCTTCTAATGATTCTATTACCCAATCAAGAATATTTCCGAAATCAAGCTCTCTGCATATATCGCCATGATCCACATACATTATCTCCTCAGTTCCGGCATAAAAGCAGACGCTTACTCCCCAGCCTCCGAGTTCGCCGATAACTACACATTCATCGGGAACATCGCAAGCTTTTTTATCATTATCCGTGATAAAACCCTTGGGCTCATAAAAAACAGCGCATCCTCTGTCGATTTCTGAGCATTTTGAAAATCGGAGCCAGTCTTTGTATGACTCAGGTATTTTTATACCGTGTTCGCTCTCCCAAGCTTCGATTTCATCATCTGAAACAGGAGCATCGAATTTAAAAGTCCCTTCACCATTGTCCTCTATCAGCTGTCTGCTTAATTCAATGATCGTTTCAATGCGTTCAGTAAGACTATTATTCGGTATCTCAGGGTAATTCATAGGGTATTCTCCTTTTCTTCAAGAAATGTATTGTTTTCAAAATCGCACCTCACCAGTGCCTTGCCATTCGGCAGCGGATATGACTTCTGCAATATCAGCGAGTAACTTATCTCCTTCATGGCAGCCGTGAGAGCCTTTTCCTCCATTTGGTGATGAACCTCGTCAAGCCTGTCGAAAGCTCGCAGGTACGGCGACTCCGACACCCACTGCTCCTCGTCCGTGTTTATCTGTATAACGCAGGAAACGTACTCGGGAGCGGTCTGCAAAACGGCTCGCTGGAACGCTCCGTAACCGATGTACTCGATAAGCAGATTTGCTATCAGAAGCTGTGCCTGTGGGAGCTTCTCTGCCTCGCTTATAAGGTCGATGTGCAGGCACTTCAGAACTCCCGAAAGCTGAGTATATCGCTGAGTTACCGCGCGGAGATAGTCAGCATTGATGTCCACACCGTAGACTATGCGGAACTTGTCGGTGGCGATGTGTTCAAGTCCGTTTCTGCCTGCAACTCCCAGAACTGCGGCAGTCTCCACAGGATAGGCGGCGAACTGCTCCTTCATTATGGAATCGAGAGCCTGAAGCTGCCGTACAGAATCAAGGCTCATGTGCTTTTCGTAGTCGTCAAGACTTATTTCTTCCCATGGGTTGCTCATATACAGCACCTTTCCAAATCGTATTCATCATCTATCAGAAAATAGTCAAGTCCGTAAATGATACAGCCGCGGAGATATTCCTGATTGTCCTGTATTATGTCCTTAATACTGAGGTCATTGGAGAGCCTTTTCTCGATAGCGTTCCCGAAGCTGACAATGTCGCTGAAATGGCTGGTTATGTAGCTTTCACTCATAACAAGGCAGATGTATTTTATCTGCGACAGATAGTCGGCGTCAAAGCTGTTCTTCCAGTCAAAGGGAATATAACAGCCCTCGATTATGAGATCCTGTTCGTTTTCAATGGCAGTCTTTATCATCTCTTTCAGGATATTCCAGAGGTATGCCGTCAGCTTGTCGTCGTCATAAGGCGTGAGCTCGGTCTGACCGCTTCTTATAAGTCCCATTTTCAGGTGGTCGATAGACAGGTAAGGGTACTTGTATTTTTCAAGCATTTTCTGCGCGAGAAGCGTTTTCCCTGTATGCGAAGCACCTGTTATCAGTATTATCATAGTAGCCGCGGCTCCTTTCCGATAGTTTCCATAATTATATCATATTTGGGGGAGTTTTTCAATAAAAAACAGCTCCTGTCTGTGTGGATGGGAGCTGTTTTCAGTTGTTGCAAAATATGCGGCAACTCATTTTAGCAGGAACAGTTGCGTTTTTTGTAACGGTTCATTTTTCAGTTTTTGCAAATAATACAACAACTCATAGTAATGTGCAGAAAATGTACATTGCTATTTTTATAATATACCTGTGGTTTACTTGATTTTTCAGAAAAGCTATGATATAATACAGGTAAAGTCAGAACAGAAACGGTCGTGAACGACCACTGTATTAAAAATTATTTTGAAAGGAGTTACCTAAAATGAACGTATTTACTATGTCTTATCTGTATAGCGAAACATTACTGAGCCTCAGCCTTGAACTGGAAGAGACTCTTAGTGTGCTGCATACAGAACATAGTGCAAATGATACGGTCATTTAGGGACTTGTCTTCAGTATAGATCCTTGAATAGCCAGATATAGCACCGTCTGTATACAGCAGACGGTGTTTTTTCATGCCCGCATGATGGAATTCTGGCATACATCCCTGCCTAAGAAGCAGGTTTTTGCGAGTTCGAATCTCGCTGCGGGTACCAAATGCTCTTGTAGCCCAACGGCAGAGGCAGCGGACTTAAAATCCGTGTAGTATGAGTTCAAATCTCATCGGGAGCACTTACTTTTTCAAGGATCATATACTGAAAGGAGTTGCTGAAAATGCCTATCATTGATGTGAAAGCAACAGGCAATAATATAAAGAACATAATTAAGTCAAAGGGCTTCAAAATATCCGATGTGCAGGCACGCTGCGGTTTTAATACTCCGCAGGCGATATTCAAGTGGATGCGTGGGGACGCTGTCCCCACTATCGATAATCTGATAATACTGGCGGATATGTTTGATGTGACCATAGATAAAATAATAATCGTCACCAGAATGTGAGTGACGATATATGACGGATTCGTCTAACAGGTCAGGACAAGAGGCTTTCACGCTCTTCAGCTGAGATAAAGATCAGAGGTGAATATACTGATATGCTGACAGGAGAGACATTGAGAGATGTTATTACACTTCCTGGACTGTCAGCAAAGATAGTCAGCGAAGTATGATGAAGAAAAAGAGTGAAAATGATAAAACAGCCGCGATGCGGCTGTTTTGCTGTTATCTGTAACGCTAAGTTCATGAGCCCCTTGTCTCTTCCTTCAAGCCAAATGAATATTATTCATTAATATGCATAAGAGATAATGTAAAAAAGCGATGCTTATACACTAAAAAATTGAGTAGCGTACAAATAGCGTACAAACTCATTTTTTAGGAAAAAAGAAAACCGACAAATGGCTATTTTGAGCCATCTGTGGGATTGCTAATTGGTGACCCGTACGGAAATTGAAAGTCAAAACAGACGTTTTCCTGCTTCTTGCGATTGTGCGATTTTGCCTATATTACGCAATTTTGAAGCAATTTACGGAAAACGCTTTTTTCTGTTTTTTAGTGCTTTTTCTTAACAATAGCGTACAAATAGCGTACAAAAACGGAACTGTATATTTATCCGTAATATTAAATTATATGCAACCTGTCTCTGCTTTTACGAGGACGAGCTTAAACACATTTTGGTGCTTATATTATACCACATCTAAGCACAGAAGTAAATGGATATAATATAAAAATCACTGTATAACAGCCGAACCGCCCAGTGGGCGACCAGTAATAATACAACTAAAAAATTACGTTCTTACCGTGCAGCTCTATGGTGTAGATAGCGATATGATACTTACTTCTTCACTGGTTGCTACACAGGCTGCTATCGCTGACAAGAAGTAATTATAACTCACCAGAGTTGATCTGCACATACGATTAGCATTTGCACCCGTGTATACGGATAACTGATGTTAATAACGATCCCCCTGAACTACTATGGTTCAGGGGGATTTTTTGTGTCTGGAATTGGTCGGATCACTTGTCTGATAGCAGTATAGGTGTAATCAGTACAGTAAAGCGGATGCCTGTGGTATAGTTTTATCGGCAAGAATTTCTATATATCATCATTGATTTCTTGCCGATATGAAGGGGCTTGAGTTCCTCGGCGGCGACGCAAAGCCGAGGCTTCTCAGCAACCTTCTGATGATAACCGCAAGGAAAAATCTCCACCTTTCAAGCCGCAGCTTCCACACCGCTCCGAGGCAGGTACGGGGACGTGTCAGGGCATATCTGAACACAGTTTCGGTGCAGAAGCGGAGCCGCGGATTTGCCCCCCTCGACCGCCAGCTGCTTGTGGACTTCCTCAATGGTGAGTTCTCGGTGCTTTCCAATGAGCTTAGCAAAATGCAGCGTGACGGACTTATCGGGTGCAGGAAGAACCGATTTGAAATACTGCAAGTTCCGCCCTGAAAAAGCAAAACCTCCCGCAACACTGTTCTCCTTTACAAAAAAAGAAGCCGCTTTACAAAAAAGCGTTGACACAGCCCCCTTCGAAAACTATAATTGAGAATGTGCACACACGTATATATCGGTATATAAAATCAAAGGAGGATATTTACAATGAACTTCAAAAAAACTATCGCTACAATCTTAGCAGGACTTTCACTCACTTGTATGTCCGGTATTTCAGCAGGCGCAACTTCTGCTTCAAGAAGCGCAACAAACAGCTCTCTCAGCGCAACTATCCGCTCTGACGTTTGGATCCAGACAATAGCTGACTGGGACGGCACAGGCGAATTCCAGGTAACAGCAGCATACAGCAGCACAAATTCAAGCTATGCAAAGCCTGAGTGGGTAAAGACTTCCTGGAGCTTCTATGCAGTTGGTATAGCAGCAGGCGTTTCATATGAGGGTATTTCCGGTTCAGTAAACGGTTCTGGCTACACCTCTTCTTCCACAGGCTACTGGATCAACAGCAACGGTGCAAAGACCGCTTGGTGGAGAGGCAGAGTCGGCGGAACAGGTCTGGCATTTTATGTAGGCTGCTCAAATACAGCATCTGCATTCAAGGCAGGAGTTCCGATTTCTACCACAGCTAAGGTTTGATCTCCGACAATATACTCAGTCCGTTATGACAGGCGTTCTATGCGCCTGTCATAACTTATTTTAAATGCAATGCGAGGATACTATGAAAAAAAGGATTTGGACTGTTACCATAAGCGGCGTTCTGCTGGCGTCAGCTATAGTTGGTTCATATATAGGCTATAATAATTACAAGGCGTGGGCAATAGACAGGATCGACATGAAGTATTCTTCCGAGCTTACAAAACAGATGCCGAAGATACAGAAACAGATGCAGTATTTTCAGAGAAACGGCAGGATCCAGCTCTATGAATTTACAGACACAGCCTCTTTCAACGACAGCGTAGTGTATTACTACTTTACAGGCGGCTTTGATGAAAAGCTGCGGGATAAATTCGATGAAGCCATATGCAGCACGGAAGGCGAAGACTCCGCCGCCTATGACAGTATTTATTATTACAGTCTGCTTCTGGATAAATATGATATAAAGCCGTCAGAAAAATACTGCGACCATCTGCGATCATGTGAAGCGGATCTGACCGCTCTTTCAGCCAGCAGTGATATATCTTATCTCAACTTTGCGCTGAAGACCGATACTGCCCTTTCTGCCGCAGGTCTTGTCCCCGACTCTGATTTTCTGGAAGAAGCCTGCAAAAAGGACATCGACTGCTTCGGTGACCACTCATCGGAATTATCCTGTGAGATCATCAGGGCACTCGCATCAGAAAACAACTCTGAAGCGGAGGAATTGCTGAAAAAAATAACTGACGAATACGTATCGGAAACTATCGACATAGAGTCATACATAATCCTTCTGGGACTGTTCCCCGATGATATACTTCTTAAAGCCGACAAAGCATACATACAGGAGACCTTTCAATACAACAAGGTGAATTACTACTACCAGCCGCTCTATCTTAACTTTATTTCATTCAAGAATGCAGAGCTGCTCGGTCTGGACGAGGAAAACGTCATATCCGACATCTACAGAGACCGTCCTCTCAATAATGACGGCTTCACCTCCGAAGAAGCCTACATTATCCCTACATACCGAAGAATATATCAATATCGTGAACTATGCAGCGTTCTGGGCATAAACATTGATGACGCCAACGTTTACGAGATCGCAGCCGTCGCAGACGAGCGCGGTCTGACTGCCGACGATTATTACTATCAAACCCTTACCGCAAGGGACTATCATGATATTGATGTTGATATAGACGAGCTGAAAAAGCTCATTTCAAAGGCAAGCGATTACAAGGTATCCGATAGCAATTATTACAGCCTCTATTATCTTGTAAAGACCGCACTGATGAACAAGCTCGATTGCAGCAGGCTTATGAAAAAGCTGATCGCATACAATAACCCCGGCAGCTACCTGATAATAGATATTTTGCATGAGGAGCTGGAATATCTTGACGGTGAGCGCAAGAGCCTTCTCAAGAACTTTGACGAAGATATACTCCGCTACGACGGTGACTCCCCCATAGATGTTTACTACAACTACTTCATATATCTGAAAACCACAGGTCAGAAGCCCTCGTCCGAAACAGCACAGAAGATACGGAGCGTACTTGAGGACCACTACATTGAAAACGATCACGGCGGCGGTTATTTCAGAAATGAAGAATTCAGATATATCGACATCTCGCTGACATACGAGAGTATCTTTATCCTCAATATGCTCTCAGAATAAATCGCCGCATATACAGCGCCGGTCCGCGGCTTTTCCGCAAAAATATAAGGAGCAAACACAACAATGAAACTACTTGAAGCCCGAAATATCACAAAAAAATATAATAATACGCCCATACTTACGGATATTTCCTTTTCCATTGACGAGGGCATGATCTACCTCATAAAGGGACGCTCGGGAGGGGGCAAGTCCACTCTCCTGAATATATGCTCATTTCTTGAGGACCCTGACAGCGGCGAGATCCTTTTTGAAGGCAGATCCTCAGCTTCAATGAGTGAAAAGGAGAAAAAGCTGATCCTTCGTGACAAGATAGGCTATATCTTCCAGGACTACAATCTTTTTGAAAACCTTTCGGTCTATGATAATATGAAGATCTATCTGCTTGCCACCTGCAATATGAAGGACGCAGAGATGGACAGGCTCATTGAAGAAAAGCTCACCCTTGTTGGTCTCCTTTAGATGAAGGACAGAAAGGCAAAGCTCCTGTCCGGCGGCGAGAGGCAGCGTGTTACCCTGGCAAGAGTGCTTCTGCTCGACAAGAAAATGATCTATGCCGATGAACCCAGTGCAAACATAGATGACGGTAATATAGCCATCATCAGGGAGACCTTCGCACGGATAAAGGAAAACGGCACTTCATTGCTGGTGGTCTCCCACGATGATGTCTTTGACGAGATCTCTGACAGGATATTTATTCTCGAAGGAGGAAGCCTGCATGAAAAAGAATAAGATCATAGGTATGTTTGTCAGAAACAACATAGGCAAGACCCTGCCTTCCATACTGACTCTGACAACATTTCTGCTGATACTGAATATACTCCTGGGCATACTTTTCTCTACAACAGGAGTTCTGAGCAGATCGGTCACAAATAATTCCTACGTCCGTTTTATGGAGGTGCTGAACAACGGCGATTTCAAAAAGTCATCGCAGATGGTATCAAAAATAAGCGCTCTGCCCGAAGTAGACGAATGCTTCCCCGATGTTTCTCACCCCATAATGATAGAGACCGAAAACTCGGATCAATTCGAGCTTTACACCGCTCTCGGGATACCGAAGGGGCTCCTCAGCGAATTCGGTCTCAGCTCTGACACGGATCAGTACATTTTTCTGCCGCGAAAGGATTCCGACAAATTCAAAAAGGGCTCTGTAGTCAAATTTGAAGAGACCTTCTACAACAAGAACGCCCGCCCCGGTGAAAGCTCCTATGAGCTGAAAGAGCTGAAATACACCGTATCAGGTTATTATGATGACATGAACTGGGACCTCTTCCCCGAAAACGTAGTTCTTATGGACCAGATGACCACCGACAGGATAGCCGTTGGCGGGACCTCTGACGGTATCATGGCTGCTGACAGGATAATAGTTCATGTTGCCGATGTTTCCGACATGAAAACCGTAGAGGAGAATATCCGTGAGATGTATCCCGACACCGATATAAGATACGACCTCAAGCATACGGGCGAGCTTCCCGGCTATTCAAAGCTCATAATTGCAGTGAGCGGTACCATACTTATCGTGCTGCTGGTATTCTGCATTTTCAATATCAACGGAAATGTCAAGCAGATACTCAACAGCCGCCGCAGAGACATAGGGCTCCTCTCGCTTTTCGGAGTGGATTCGGGAGATATAACCTCTATATTCGTAAGCGAATACTTCATCAGCGGACTTATCTCCTTCGTTCTTGCCATCGCTGTCACGGCAGTCCTTTTCATCCTGCTGAAGGTATTCGGCGGCATAGATATGCTGACAGGCTATATGCACATATATATCATAGCCGACGCGCTGCTGGCTGTGCTGATATTTGTACTTATCTCGGCGATACAGGTCAAAAAAGCGCTGAAAAAGATAAACAAGGCAAAATTATTCAAGGAAGTTCTGAAATAACTCAAAAAGTGACCGCATTCAGCGGTCACTTTTTTATAATAATGTATCTTTTCAGTTGTCCCCCGTAACACTGCGGGAGAACAGAAATGCCTTCAGCTTTTTCTCAAAATCATCGTATTTGTTCTTTGAGATAAGCGCCTTATAGCCGTTGATAAGGTTAATAGACTCCTTATCGTAGCTGCTTACATACTTGAAATTAACGATGTAGGACCTGTTGCTCCTGAAAAAGTATTCTGATGAAAGCTCATTTTCCAGAGCGGAGATCCTTTTTACATACCTGTAGGTCCCGTTCACAGTAGAAACAAAGGAATAAACATTATCCGCCTGCACGTAAAAAATATCGTCCTCATCGATGACTATATTCTTTTTGTTCACAGGGTCCCTGACAACTATGCTTTTACTGTTTTTATTTACCGCAGAGATCAGTGCTTCATGGAGCTTTGATCTGTCAAGGGGCTTCAGCAGGAACCTGTGGGGCTCATATTTAAGACTGTCGCATACATCTGACAGATCCTTGCTGAGAAAGACGATCTTAACGTTTTTGCTTTTCATTCTGATCTTGCTTATGATATATGACTCGTTGAGTTTTTTGGGCAAAAACTCCAGGAAGAGCATATCGAAGCCTGAATCCGAGAATATACGGTCGAAATTGTTCGTATACGTATGCAGGTCCATAAGTATCTTTTCCCTGGCAGAATAGGATATGAGTTCGTTTTTCAGCGATTCAGCGGAAAAAATATCCGTATCGCATATTGCAATTTTCATTTTTTTCTCCTTGTAGTGTGATTAGTAGAAAGACGTATAGTAAAATCAGTGTAAAGAAAGTAAATAGATAAAGGGTGGGTCAAAGAAAAAACATTGTCTGTTTTCGCGGCATATACATATAAAACCGCACTGCTCCGACTTAATTATTATACAATAATCAGGGGAAAAAGTCAAGAGAATGCCCTGCTGCAACAAATAAAGCAGCGCCGCCCGCAAGGAGCTGCGCTGCTGTTATCATATCTTTTCTGACGGGATTATCTCCATGCTTCTTCATAGGTCATCCGCGCACCGCTGTCGGTTTCTGCGGAAAAAGCCTCTGAATACACATAGATGTCGAATTCGTCCGTGTCCTCATATCCCTCATCGGGGAATACGGTCTTTACCCATTTTATGAGAGCAGCTGTACTATCTCCTGGAGCCACAGCCTCTGTGTAGTAATAGAAGCCGTCTGCCGCCCTGTACGTCCAGCCCTCGGGCAGCTCCGAAAAGGGAAATTCCGACGCATTTACGTAAGCGCTTTCATTGTCCTTATCCTCGGACATGGGACACAGCGTCGTAGGAACTACCTTGAACCTGTACTCGCATATGTTTCAGGAAGCCAAGGCTCGCAACTGCGATGCGATAAGCAATGCGCTGAGTTTCACAAACGATATAGGCACAGAGGAAGAAAGTCCTGCCGAAGACGATATTGAAGCTGAACAGCAGGCACTGGCATTATGAGCAAAAAAAGTACCGCAGAGCGAGAGCTCTGCGGATACCCAAATTAATAGTTAAAAGATAATAAGTGCCAAACAAGTGCCAAAGCCTGATTTTTAGAAAAAAGAAAACCAACAAACGGCTATTTTAAGCCATCTGTGGGATTGCGTAATGGTGACCCGTACGGGAATTGAACATACCCAGTGAGTTTTTGAGCTTTTTAAAAACATTCAAAAAACGTTGATATATCGTCATTTAAGGCAATTATTTGCGTTTTGAATTATCGTGTTATTTCATGCTTTTTTGAGATAATAATGAACAAATAAAGAACAAGAAAACGCAGTATACCTTTCCATTATTATTAATATTTGCGAAGCCAGCTCCCGTAATGGGAGCTGTTGTTCTTAAAATACATATTGTTTCCATGGTGGACTTCGGCGAGTATCTGCTGCCAGATAACTGGCAGAGGCTTTGAAGATCGCCCGAAGTGGACGTTGTCGGATACAGCAATCAGTTCATTAAAAGTGTCTCTATGTATTCCGCTCGATATATCAGTAACCAGTCTTTGAACGTATCTCGGCCACTATCTCAAACATCCGCGTACAGGCATTCATCTCTGAATACGGCGTGTTTTCTTCTCCGCGTTGCTTTTCCCATTTTTTATACTTCGCCACAGCAACGTCGACAGCCTTTTCCTCATCGCCGCTTTCCAGCAGTTTACGGTATATCGCGTTGTCGTTCTTGTTATACGCCTCACCTGTGTTTTTCCTGAAAACAGCTCCGAATTTCTCACAACACTGCACTGATGTAAGTCCGTCAGGCATTGTGCCGTAATAAGCCAGGAACCATATCTCGATACACGGATTTGACCATGCAACACTAATCCCTCTGTTGTCCGCTTCTGCTATAAGCTCATTAAAATTTGGCACCTGATCTCTGTCAAATACTATCCATGTTTCTTTAAATGTGCCTATGATATCAGCAGCAGCTATTACAAGATTCTTCGTGTGTGTCTTTTTGGATACTACGATCTCTATCTTATTCCTGATATCAGGCGGGAGCGATGCTTTGAGCCCCTCAAAGAAAAACCTCTCGGAATTGTCGGTATCAGTGACTATGCGATAGTTGCCAAGTTCAAATTGTCTTGTGGCTCTCGCTGAACGCGGCTTCTTAATACCGTCTCGTTCCTTTTTACTCATCCCCGTCAGCTCCTTCGTCAGCTCTCTCCTCAAACATATCAAGTGCCTCCAGCGTCGGAATCGCTCCGTACTTTCCAAGCAGATAATTCTTCTCATAATCCGCATCCTTGCGTATCTTGAAGCCCTCGTCGTCTACAAAATCAGCAAGAGAATAAAGATTTGAAAGACCTGTCTCGTCCTTTTCTGTGAACCATATCTCATCACGTCTCAGGAGACCTGACTTCAGCAGCCATGCATCATGGCAGGTAAAAACAAGCTGTGCATGATTCGGATTCTTCTCTGGATCAAGGAAGAGTGTGAGCAAGTGACGCATAAGCAACGGATGGAGTTTTGCATTCAGCTCATCCACAACAAGAACACTTCCGGAAGTCAGAACTCTGTCAAGAGGACCAAACATAGACAGCATCTTTTTTGTCCCGTCCGACTCAGCGCTCAAAGGAAGGGGATACGTCCTTTCGCCGTCTACCGTCTTATGAAGAAGACGGATCCTGACATATTCCATATCATCCTCATTCTTTACGTTCTTAGCTGTAAGACCGACTATGCTATTATCAAATGATGCAAGGAATGACGCGATCCTCTTCCTTAAATTCTCATCATCAACGATCCCAGCAGGAACGGTATAATTCACACGGAGCAGATTAATGAGGTTTCCGTAATCAATGAACGTCACCTGGTTAAACCATTCAAACACATTTCGGAGCACATCGATCTTCAGGACCATGCCAAGTGAAACAATCAAAGCCTTGGAACTTAATGCGATTCTCAGATTTTCAGCCGACTTCTTCGGAATACCCGAAAGATCAAGCAGTCCTTCGTCCCGGTCTCTCCTGAATATTAACTTCGGCTTTGAGCCGCGTGACTTTGCTGTTATTAACAGCCATTCCTCAGCTACGCCACCCCTGTCCATAGAGAAACCATAGTTGACCGTCTTCTCTTCCTTGTTGGTATAGAATACCTCAAATTCAGAGCGTCCATTGGCGCTTTCCTTATCAAAAAGGAAAGGATTATAGTAGTCTTCAAAATGCATCTTTTCTATAGAATATCTCTCGGAAGATGTGTCTCTGATACTGTCATCATCATTGAAATGTGAATTAGTAACATAGAAGCACATATTACGCAGTGCGCTGAGCACATTTGACTTACCGCTGGCATTAGCACCGTATATAGCGATAACAGGTAGCAGCTTCTCATTTCCCACCTTGACTACAGTGTTCTCAAATTCAGAGATCTTAGCAGCACTAAGATCAAGTGACATCTCGTCTCTGAACGAGTTGAAATTCTCAAAATTGAATTGCTGAAGCATAAATATTCCCCTTTCTATTGATACATTATAATTATTTTATCACGTTCTTTAAAAAAAGTCAACGCTAAATGAGATATTTATTCATCCAGATGCAGATTATCTTTGAAAATCAGTTTTTATTACAATCATAGTGTTAGCATTATTTTCTTTTTTATTCATACAATAATATGATATAATCAGAGACACATATTTATTCTTCATCCTTAAAAGAACAGCGACTTGCTAAAGCCAGGGGTGTCCATCTCGTTCAAATGCCCGGTATCGTCAAAGAGACCAAACAGCGTGGTGCAGAACTGATAACCATTCACTTAGACAGCACATAGGACCTGGAGCAGATACCACTTGAATCAATTGTTAAGTGAAAAGCTATACTATGTCAATAGCCCATGGTCTATTGCAATACTGAAAAACTGTGTCATATAAGTTGTTTTGAGGCTTTTGCAATATTGCAAATAAAAACGATACCCTATTGAAAGATGATTGGAGCCGGTTACCCGGCTCCGTCTCATTTATGTAAACTTTCTTTCGTACTCTTTGACCCTGCGATAAAATGTGTTGGCACGCAGGCCCATCTCTTTCTGAAACCATACCGCCGTTATAGCGCCAGACTTCCACTGCTCATATAGTTGGCCAAATTTTATCCAATCTATAGGTTGAGGCTGTCTTCCTTTATATTTCCCTTGAGCTTTTGCTATTGCGATCCCTTCACGCTGACGCTGTAAAGTCTGCTCACGTTCTAGCTCTGAGAGGGCTGCAAATATAGACAGTACAAAGCGTCCTTGAGGAGTATTGGTGTCGATGTTCTCCTTGCTGCTTACAAGAGTAACCTGTTTTCGCTGAAGCACGTCTATAATGTTGAGCAGGTCTCGCGTAGATCTTCCAAGCCTGCTGATACTCTCGATGTACAGAGTATCACCCTCACGGACGTATTCGAGCATAGCTTTCAGCTCAGGACGGTCAGCATTCTTACCGGACATCTTCTCGGCAAAGACACGTTCCACCTGATACTGCTCCATGATAGCTTCCTGCCTGGCTGTTTCCTGATGCTCTGTCGATACGCGGATGTATCCTATCTTACCCATCAAAATGCGCCTCCATAGCAGCTCTCATAGATATCTTCGCCGTACATATGCTTCACGTCATTGAGTGCTTCACGGAGTAGGCTTTGATCCACAAGCATATCTTCAATCTCATCGCAGGTATATCCGTAATCGAGCAAAAGCTCCACATCAGAGCTGTCCACGCCATAGCAGCCGCAATATGCGAGCAGTATCTCCTCATGCATGTTGTAATAAGGAGAATCATCAAGATCGTACCAGCTCATATACTTAGAGCGGTATATCTTAGGCTCGAAGTGTGACCTTGTGATCTTGCCGTTCCTGTCGATACGAAGTATATCACCATCCTCAGTATCTACACGCTTGGATTCGAACTTATGAAAGCCCAGTTGCTTCAAAGCTTTCTTCATGATTGTCTCTGTGCTTGCATATACATATAAGCCTATTGTCTCAAAGTGTAGCAGGTACATAGGGTTGCTCCCCTTTATAATGTATAGGGAGTTGTACTGATCAAGTACAGTGAATGTGAAGTTTCCTTCAACTGCTTCCGCCATGTACTGTATGCTGTCAAGGTCGAGCTTACCTTGCTTCTCTATCAGTTGTACACCTATGTAGCTGTCGGTATCTATGTATGTATTGGGAATAGTACCATCCTTACGAAGATCCTTATCATTCCAGAGGACACCGTTGTGGGCGAAGGCAAATTCCTTATCAGCATGACCTGCGAAGGGGTGGTTATTGTAATTATGCTTTCTATCGCCCTGGGTAGCCAAACGGGTATGCCCCATGACGGCTTTTGTACCTTCAGGGGCATTGAAGTGTATCTTATGAGCAGGCTTTGGACGTTTGAAGATAGTAACTTTTCCGCCTTTAATGTAGCTGATACCAGCAGCGTCAGTGCCTCTTTCTTCTGCTGCGTTGGCTAAGGACTGAGTAAGTTTCTTCAATACTCTATACGGCACTATTCCCTTATAATCTAGCCAACCAAAAAGTGCACACATATTCATTCCTCCTGTCTCATTATTTCAGTATATCAATGAAATCGTGTGGATGCTCCATCTTTTCTATCCTTTTTAATACTTGATTTACTTTCCCAGCTAAGTGGGTAGCAGCGAGAATAGTTACGAGCCGTAGGAAAACCTGTGCATCCGAATGACGGAATTCAGTTATAGGTAACTTCGATATCTTTTCTAATATTTCTGGTTTTCTCATTTTAAATATCCTCCTCAGTATTTGCTTCATCGTTTATGTACAAACGTCTTTCTTTTAAATATGAAATGAGTTCGGGAACTTCTATAGTGCTAACAAAATCCGACCATGAAATCTTCTCAATTTCTTCCTCGGTATAATTAAGCGCTACATCACATATCTCGTTCACCAGTTCAAGAGCTGCGATGAATGTTGAGTATTTCAATGTACCACGAAAGAGCCTAAACTCGATAGTGCTATAATTCATAAGATTCACCGCAGCATATCGCCCCAAATTACCTTTCTTGGCTTTTTCAAGTATGTCCCGGCCGTTCTTTTCATAACCGTATCTGGCCGCCCAGCGGTTCATCGAATACTCACTCCGACGGCTAAACCTCAGGAGCTCGTTCCAATTTTTCTCAACAAAATACAAAATATGGCTGATTACATGCTCCTGTTCATCCTGTGTGTCTCCAAGGCAAGAACGGTTCAAATGAACGTGTAAACCGCAGGTACTCGTTTGATGTGAGCGGTAGCCCATGCTGATTGCCTTTGCCATGATATCCTGCCAGCAAAAGCTCTTATGGTAGTTTAGAGACATGGGGTGCGTCACAATTTCAAGTCCGTCGTCAAGACTGCCGTCGCCCTTGATGTAGATACAGTCAGCCTCTCTGTTTCCTATTGCAAGTAACTCATCGGCATTGTCAGAGTCTTTACCTGCTCCGTCGATCTCCAGCTCTACGCCGAAATATCGCGAACTATCGCCGTGGAAGATAGGCTCCGGTTTATATGAATAATCGTGGATGCTGCGGCATTTGTCTACTTCATCGTGATAACAGTCGCTGCAATAGTCATATCCATCGAGGTGATAGGCATCATCTTCGTGGAGCAGGGCATCACAGCAGGAGCAACGGGTATAATGATTCTCGTAACAGTGATGGCATAAAGTCGTATACTCATCTCCGAAGCTGTCAGCAGTCCAGATAACAGAACCACAGCGGTCACAGGTGACGGTGTGGTTCTCATAGCAGTCTGAGCAGACTATTTCTCCATTGACCTCTTCATAATCATCTGTGTCAATAAGTGCGCTGCAGTGGGCGCAGTACAGTTTGTTTTCTTCCATTTTTAGACCTCCATAAAATAGTAAAGCCGTCCCGAAGGACGGCTTCATTGTTGATATTCATTTGTCGCTGCCGATAAGACCGATAGCTATTCTTGCTCCGAGTTTCAGTCCGGAGCGTATCCCTGCACTGAAAGCAGCTGCTGTGAGATCAGCTGCAATATCCTCAATCTCAGTTGCCTTTTTTATCGGGAACTCCCTTACCAGCTCATTTAGCAGAGCCATTGCTTTCAGATATTCGCTGTTGTTACAGAGCTGGGAATCCAGCGTAATAGCGAACTTTTCAGCAAGTTCGTCCAGTATGTCCATTGTTTCCACCTCCAAAATAACAGATAAAACAGAAAAAGTCGCTCCCGAAGGAGCGACAAGTAGTATCAGTATTCTGAGGCAAGAATCATCGTTGAGTGGTCATTGTCATCAACGACATAAATTTTCTCAGTTATAGGCTTTTCAGACGGGAGCAGGTATACCTTTTTGTACTTAGGCTGCTCTGACCTATGCGTGATACTCTGCATTGTGCCCGATGGACTAAGCTCAAACACCTGTAGATAGTCCCGGGGTCCAGGCAACTGGTCGACACACTCCCACAAGAACAGCTGAAGTTCCAATGGAATCGTGCTATCAACTCCGCAGGTCAAATATCGGTTGTTATCGAACATATTTGTTTTCTCCTTTCGCAATATATGATTACCACGAGCATGGTATCATCTTAAAAATATATATTTAAAAATTGCGAAAAATAGAAGAAATTTCTGGCTTTTACATATATATTGTTAATGTGCAGACGGAAAATAGTTATAAAAATATGAGTTTTAGTCAAAAAATACTACATAAGTATAAAAGGAACGAAGTGACGCCTGCAATATATATTAACTAATATCGTATAAATTGCTAACCAAAGAGAAGCAGATATGTGTCACAATAGTTGTTCCTTTTATATTAATATAAAGGAGGGCTCTAACATGAGAGCTGAGTATGACAAGAAAAACAAAAAACCTCTATCACAATGACTGATGAAGATTTCTCGATCATAGAGAGAAAGGCAAAACTGAAGGGGATGAAAACAAGCCCATATATGGTGGATTGCGCATTACATCACGATGAGGCTATCACTCCTGAAGTAAGAGCCAAAATGCAAACCATTATGAATTATGCCGTAAAAATGGTAAGCCAGTATGATGCTACTGGCGCAGAATTCCTGCATGAGGAGGCGAAAAAGATATGGTCCTGGTGAAATTAAAGAGAGACACTTACGGAGTATCTTCGGATTATCTTCGTAAGTGTCTCAAATACATATATAACCCCGTTAAAGCCAAATATATCGGGGGATTTGGCGTTTCAACACATGATGCGGATACAACACAATCTCAAATGCAGTATGTAAAAAACTATTTTCATAGAACTGCGGATAATCCTTTGGTACATCTGATAGTATCCTTTCCGAGAGAAGTAAAGAGGTTGGAGAAAGCAATTGAACATGCTCGACACATAGCGTTTTACTACAAGACGGAATATCAGATTATATGGGTGATTCATTATAAGGCTACAGAGAGATCGTACTATCATATCCACATGATTTTGAATCCAGTAAACCTTAAGACTGGTAAGCTTTATAACACTTCTCGTCCGAATATGGCGGATTTCTGTGAACACATTAGATGTCACACTGACTTGAATACGTTTTTCTACTATGCAGATGAAACATCATCAGATGACCTTTAATGTTAAAATTACAATATAAACCATATCCAAAACAAATAGGGAATATATCAAGCAGCCATACTTATAAAAAAGTGCCTCCCCGTAATGGGGAGGTCGGCTGCTTGCAATAATCCTTTTATATGAAAAACTGTTGTTTATCCTAAGAAAGGAGCTTTTATGGTAAAGAAACAGCGCGATATTATTGTGTCCCGGTTTGAGACATTCACAGATGACTTCCACTTTGACGATAGCACAAGCATCTGTAGTATTATGGTAAATACCAAGAAGCAAACTATCAGTTTCACAGTGGAATCTGGCGATAAACCCTCGCTGTATATAATCCTGATGACCATGAGTATCAACAAGCAGTGGCTGGAGATAATCGATAAATGCGAAGAGCCTGCTGATATGAGCCGCTATTTCCTGCTCACACGCTGGATTAATTTTGAATCATCGGATTTTTATCTCTCCCATGAGGGGGATGATGGTGTGACTGTGATCGATAAGTGCCTGATCAAGTGTGGTGATGATGGTGGCAGCATTAGCTCATGCACATTTTCGCCGTTAGATTATCGTCTTCTCATTGAGTATGACTCGCGTTTTAGCTATACCACGCCCCAAAGTAGGCTGAAAGAACTACGAGAAAATTATGGCTTTAAGTATCTGAAGTAAATTAATATAAAAAGGCGGGTTATCCCGCCTTTTATAAATAATATGATTCTTACAGTATTTTGAAATCAATAGTATCGCATTCACTGATCTTTTCTTTCACATAGATAACATGACACACCCATTTTGGAACTCGTTACTGTTATATCTATAAAGAAATCCGCCCGTTAAAGGGCGGAATTTCGTTTTATTGTGAGTGCTTTCTATTATTGTATCTTGCTACCGCCCCATTCAACGACTGTAAAACCGTTTCTTTCAAAGGTCGATAACTGTTGTGGCTCGATATCAATTGCCTCCTCCAACGGAACATACGTCATGAATACACGCAACATACTGTCAGGTGTAGGTGTGATGTTCAGTTTTGCGGAATTTGTATAGACATCGCCCTGGAAGGATATGAGGTTATACGCATTATGTTCCATAAGAGGCAGCCAGTATACGATGAATTCATTCATTTCCTGTTCGTTTAGTCCCATATATGTGAGCTTTTCTTTGAGGAAAGACTCGGTATCA
>Ga0255347_1003700_pt1 | contig 19558 bp, 13 predicted proteins | sample wastewater_treat_2_FD_192479 | JGI IMG/M metagenome (GOLD analysis project Ga0255347, IMG submission 192479) | Wastewater microbial communities from Lulu Island WWTP, Vancouver, Canada - plant24 | ecosystem: Engineered > WWTP > Wastewater > Unclassified | place: Canada: Vancouver, British...
CCACCGCTGGCGCACCATGACGTAACGCCAAAGCCACAACTTTTTCAGGAGGCAAGTCGTATGCCGGCAACTCACTCGCTGCTGCTTGCGAAATTTTCCAATTCTGGCAATTGCCGCAGTGCAGATTGCAACCGGCTGTACCAATAGAGAGAATCGGCGATCCGGGCAAAAAATGAAATAGCGGCTTCTTCTCGATCGGATCGACTTGTACTGAACAGGGACGCCCATAGGTCGTTAAGCGCAACTTGCCACCATCATTGACACGCACCAGGCAATCACCACTAGTATCAGGTAAGATTTTGCAGTGGCGTGGGCACAAAACACATTGCTGTTTTTTAACCGTTGACATTGATATCAGCCCTACCCTCTACCCAGTTGGCATAACGTGCCAGCACAAACAGCCAGTTACTTAACTCATTAAGCCACTCGCCTAGGTTTAATAATTTTTCTTTCACCACAGAGCCAGATACCGCTGCCATAGTAGCAACAAGATTTCTCTCCACCCGGCGGCAAACAGTGCGTGCTAAATGGATAAAAGAGGCTGTCTGGCTGCCTCCGGAAATGATGAAATTGCGCAACGGCTCAAGACTCTGTTCCATCTCCTGTCTGCTGGCGTAAAGAGCGGCAGTTGTCGTCGCAATTGCAATGGCTGACGATGTCTTAGGTGCCCCACTGATAAATGCGCTCCAATGAAACACGTCGCGTTGCAATGATAACACCATCTCTGCTTGCCGTGCGCCATTGGGCGGCAAATACGCTCTGACTACCCCCAACGCGGCATTCAATTCATCCAGATCGCCGATTAACCCGATCAGGGGATCGTGTTTCATTACGCGTGTTCCATCCCCCGTGGTGGTATATCCATATATTTGCTTTCTTTCAGGCACAAAGCACGCTCCTGCCAATAGAATTAATGTCCGCAGATTTGCAAAACATGCCGTGCAATCGCTATTGCTTGGCAGCCTCAGTCAAATTATAAACATGATTACGCACACGGCGCAAGGCACGCCAGCCATAAGTGAAAAGAAATTGCCAATCACGTTTACGACCTGATGCCAGAAACTGCAATTGACGCGCAATAAAACGGGGATGTACCGCTACGCCGTACATTTTACGCACCGCTTCAGCATACGCTTCTGGCGGCAAAGGTGTTTTGACAATTATACGGCTCATATCAAAATCATCGTAACTATCGGCCAGAAGTTGCCCTTGCGCAATACATTCGCGGTGATACGGTGTATAGTCCAGCGGCGTGCAATAGGTTACCTGCAATGTGCGCGCGATTCCTTTAAACATCATGTCACGCACAGTGTTCACCGTTTTGTCCAACATTTCCCGTGTCTGCCAATAGTAGCCCACCATGATTGTGAGATGGGGTTGCAAGCCATACTTGGTAAACCATTCCAGATTTTTATACGCCTGTTCCGGCAGATACCCTTTATGCAGCCGGTTGAGAGTCTCCGCGTCAGCCGCCTCAAGACCAACCAGCACAAAACGGAAATTGGCTTTGCCAAGTAGCGCGATTGTCTCTTCATCAAGATAAGCAAAACGGGTGTTGATGCCAAAATAAACCCCACGCTTATGCAGACCGCGGGCAATGATACCACGGGCAAACGCCCGCGCCTGTTCGCCGCGATACCAGACACCGGAGTCGTCGAAAATTTCACGCACGCCATAGTCTTCAATCAGGCGCTGATATTCATTCAGGCTTTTCTCAACCGAGCGAACCGAAAAAGTCAGATCCGGGCCATTGTAGCGGCAAAATGTGCATTTGCCGAATGTGCAATCGCGAATCACACTGGTGGCATAGGTCCCGGGGACTTGCATGAAGTTGCCGTTTTCATAGGCATACCGTTTCCAGTCCACCAGGTCACGGTCAACATCAGGGGCGTCATCGAGCTTCTCCACGCGCCGGAAAGCTCCGGTCGAACGGATCGTTTTTTCATCCACCCGGATATGCAATCCTTCGACATTGCAGCTGGTGCGCCAATCGTCGTGCTCCGCCACGTACGGCACAAAACGTCGCAAAACAAAATCAATGTGATTGCTCAGCAAAACCACATCTGTCGCGCTTTGATTGAGCGTCTCTTCGGGCATGCGCATGGAGTGGTAGCCGGTCATCACAATTATGCATTTGGGCATCTCCGTTTTCAGGCGGTCAGCCAGCCGCCAGTAAAACTTCATGACAGGGGTCGTACTCTCGAGCACCACCACATCTGGACGCCATGCGACCAATTCACGATACCACTCGTCAAATGTCAGTTGCCGCGCGTTGCCATCATCCCATTTCACTGCAATCCCGGCATCGCGCAGCCATGTTGCCGCTTGCGCGTGTATTACCGGCAACAAATAGGTGGGTTTGACAAAGTATTGAACATTGCGGTTTTGTGAAACCATGGCAACCTGGCCATGTTCATTGACGATTGGTGGATATGAGATGGCTACACGCATTAGAAAAACACCTCCGTTAACAAATGATCGCTGGAAATACCCTGCGACCTGAGACACTCATAAGTATCGGCGACCATCGCTGCCGGCCCGCAAATAAATGCCAGTGATTCAGGCGGTACGCGATTGAGTTTCAGCCAGTCTGTTACACGTCCGTGAAAATCGCCATCCGCAGCCCTTGAGGTACATACAACATGTTTAACTGCACTTGTATATTCATCCCTGTCATAAGCATCTGCCGCTTCACGTACTCCATGCACCACATTGTATTTTAAATTCGGCGTGCTGCGTACAATGCTGCGAAAAGGGGCAATACCTACACCACCGGCAAAAAACCAGACCGGTCTATCCTGCTCCATCGGTTGCGGTAAATGAAAAACCCCATACGGACCACCCAAGGCCACCGCGTCTCCCGGTTTGGATGCTGCCAAAGTTTCGGCACTATCACTACCCGGATGTATCTTTACCAGAAACTCGAGATAATCGTCATCTTTGCCGGAATAAATCGAGTACTCCCGGTTGATGCCCGCCCGATCAAGACCTAAAGTAACGTGCTGCCCCGGTATAAAGGCAAACCCATGGCGCTCAATGCGTATAATAAATGCGTCCTGCCTTATGTAGCGCACCTCAAGCACATGCCATTTATTTGATAGCTCGGTCAATGTTGGCCCCGACAATTTTTAGCCTGTAAGGAGTTTTTTTAACCCCCTTTTATAATCAAAATTTGTATCTGATTATTTAATAACATCAATGAATATAAGAGTAACTCACTCACCTTTTACCTGCAAGTCAGCAAATCGGAGAAAATAAAACGGGGGTCCCCATGTTTCCAAAAGCCGACAGTCCGACTGCTTTTTGCACCCATATGCAAAAGCCCCCATAAAACCCGGGAATTCGCCAGGGCTGAGCAAATTGCGGCAAAGCACGCCTGCTTTTCCGGACGGGGTCAGGATGTTTAGGGGAGACCGAGGAAATGGCGGACAAAGTCGTTGGCGGGCTGGGCACGAACCGCTTCAGGGGAGCCGACCTGTTCAATGGCGGCATTGTTCATGATAACGATTTCGTCGGCGACTTCCACGGCTTCATCAACATCATGGGTGACGAACAGGCTGGTGATGCCGATATCGTCGTGGAGGCGGCGGAGCCAGCCGCGGAGCTCTTTGCGGACATTGGCATCGAGGGCGGCAAATGGCTCGTCAAGAAGGAGTACCCGCGGTTCCACGGCCAAGGCGCGGGCCAGGGCGACACGCTGGCGCTGTCCGCCTGATAACTGGCGTGGCAGGCGGTCAGCGAGCCAGTCGAGCTGTACCATTTTAAGCAGCGACATAACCCGTTCTTTGATTGCGGCCCGCGAGGGGCGGGTGGCACGGGGTTTGACCCGCAAACCAAAAGCGACATTCTCGAAGACACTCATGTGGCGAAAAAGGGCATAATGCTGGAAGACAAAACCAATGCGACGTTCATTGGCGCGCGCAGTGGTGATGTCGTGGTTATCAAAGAAAACATTGCCGGCGTCGGGTGGTTCAAGACCGGCTATGACCCGCAACAGGGTGGTTTTGCCTGAGCCGGAGGGGCCTAGCAGGGCAATAAGCCGGCCACTGGGAACGGTGAGGCTGACATCGCGGAGCGCGACAAAAGTGCCGAAAGATTTACTGATATTGAGAGCCCTGATATTCATATCTGTTAATCTCCCGTACCGGCATTGATCTGCCGGCGGTGATAGTGTTCGATAAAAAATTTTATGAGGAGGGTAGCCATGGCAAGAAGGGCTAGAAGCGAGGCAACCGCAAAGGCGGCGGTGAACTGGTAATCGTTATAGAGAACCTCGATATGGAGCGGCATGGTATTGGTAACACCGCGGATATGTCCGGAAACAATGGAAACAGCGCCGAATTCACCCATTGCGCGGGCATTGCAGAGAACCACCCCATATAGGAGGGCCCAGGTGATATTGGGGAGAGTAACGCGGCGGAAAGTTTGCCAGCCGTTGGCACCGAGGGTGATAGCGCACTCTTCGTCGTCACGCCCCTGGGTTTGCATCAGGGGGATGAGCTCGCGGGCGACAAAAGGGAGGGTGACAAAAGTGGTTGCCAGAACAATTCCCGGAAGGGCGAAAATAACGGGGAGATTGTGCGCCTGAAGCCAGGGGCCGAAAATGCCGCGGGCGCCGAAGATGACGACAAAGATCAGGCCGGCCACGACCGGAGAGATGGCGAACGGGAGATCAATGAGGGTGATGAGCAGGCTTTTGCCGCGGAAGTTGAATTTGGTGATGGTCCAGGCGGCAGCGAGGCCGAAAATTGTGTTTAGGGGGACGACAATAGCGGCGGTAATAAGTGTGAGGCGGATGGCAGCAAGAGCATCGGGGTCGCGCAAGGCAGCGAAAAAGAGGGAAAAACCCTGACTGAGGGCGCTGGCAAAAACCAAAATGAGCGGCAACACCAGGATAAGGAAGAGAAAGAGGATGGCAATAGTGGTTAAGAGATAGCGGACAAGCGGCGGATCGCTGAGGGCGCTGGGGGGTTTGTTTGCGGTTCTGGCGGATGGGTACTGCATAAAGTCTAATTCGTGCGGCGTTTTGAACTCCAGGTCTGGAGAAAGTTGATGGTGAGCAGGAGGAGAAAAGAGACGAGCAACATGATGGTACCAATGGCGGCAGCACCAGGGTAGTCGTACTGCTCCAGCTTGATTAGGATAAGGAGCGGGGCAATTTCGGTGCGCATTGGCATGTTACCAGCGATGAAATAGACCGAGCCAAATTCACCAACGGCACGGGCAAAAGCGAGCGTGAAACCCGAAATCAGCGCGGGGGTGATGGCCGGGAGTATGACGCGGAAAAAAGTTTGGCCGCGCGAAGCGCCGAGGCTGGCGGCCGCCTCTTCGAGTTCGCCTTCAAGGTCAAGGAGGGCGGGCTGAACGGTACGGACGACAAAAGGGAGGCCGATAAGGGTAAGCGCAAGGATGATTCCCAGGGGAGCATAGGCGACACGGACGCCGAGGGGGACGAGCCATTGTCCAAGCCAGCCTTTGGGGGCATAAAGGGTGGTGAGAGCAATTCCCGAGACAGCCGTGGGGAGCGCGAAGGGAAGATCGACCAGAGCGTCGCCCAGGCGACGCCCGGGAAAGCGGTAGCGGACAAAGACCCAGGCGAGGAGACCGCCGAAGATGGTGTTGATGGCAGCGGCAACGGCGGCACTGGTGAAGCTGAGGCGGTAGGCAGCGATAACGCGTGGATTAAGAATGGCCTTGCTGATAAAACCCTGCCAGGTATTTTGCGCGGTCAAATGGAAAAATCCGGCCAACGGCAGGAGAATCAGGAGGCCGGCATAAGTGAGAGTAAAGCCAAGGGTCAGACCAAAACCGGGGATGACGTGTTGCTGTTTTACGGTTCGGCTCTTCATGGGGTGTACATTTTGTCAAACTCACCACCATCATTGAAATGTATCTGGTTGACCTTCTCCCAACTTTCGAAATAATCGGTGACAGTGAACATATTGACAGCGGGAAAGCGCGCGGCGTACTTGGCGGCAATGGCAGAATTGGTGGGGCGAAAATAGTGTTTGGCAGCAAGGTGCTGACCTACATCGGAATAGAGAAACTCAAGGTAGGCTTGAGCCACGGGACGGATATTTTTGCGGTCAACATGACGGTCAACCAACGCAACAACCGGTTCAGCCAAGATATTGACGGTGGGGATAATGATTTCAATACCGGCAGCATCAAGGTCATTTTTGCTCAGGAGGGCCTCATTTTCCCAGTTGATGAGGACATCGCCGATATGGCGTTGGACAAAAGTATTGGTAGCGGCGCGGGCACCGCGGTCGAGGATGGGAACATTTTTAAAGACGCGGGCGACAAAATCACGTGCCTTCTGCTGGGCTATTGCTACTTCAGCAGCCGCGGCGGGGTCATGGAGCTTGGCGGCGCAATCAGGGCCGAGTTCCTGCTGCAGGGCAAAGCCCCAGAGGGCGAGGTAGTTCCAGCGGGCCACGCCTGAGGTTTTGGGGTTGGGGGTGATCACTTCGACACCAGGGCGGGCGAGATCGCTCCAGGAGGTGATATTTTTGGGATTTCCTTTGCGGACAATGATGGCGAGCGTAGAGACATAGGGGGCACTGTTGTTAGGGAGACGGGATTGCCAGTTGGTGGGGAGGAGTTGCGCGTGGGTGGCTATGGCATCAATGTCGGCGGCAAGGGCGAGGGTGACGACATCGGCCTGTAGACCGTCAATCACGGCGCGGGCCTGACTACCGGAGCCACCATGCGACTGGCGAATAACAACATCGCCGTTACCAATAGCTTTCCAGTGTTTGGCAAAAGCGGCGTTGAATTCACGATAGAACTCACGGGTAGGGTCGTAAGAGACGTTAAGAATGGTGGTGGCGGCCCGGCCTGTGAGGGGTGATGCAAAAAGAGTTAAGGCAATAGCAATGCCAACGAACGAGAGCGGGAAACAAAATTTGATCTTCATAAAAATTTTATTAGCGGGACATCCCAATTAAAAATGAATAAAGTTTACCTGTTAGAAGGAGAAAGTAAAGCGGCGATTCCGAATGGCTCCTCCGCCGCCATCACTGATTCATTGAGCTCTATCAGTGCAACCGAAGAGCGTTGAGCGTTCCATGCCGCCGCTTGTTAGGGCTTCTCATCTTCGGGATCGAAATCGAAATCGCTATCGGAATCGACTGCTACCGGTACTGTTCGGTACGTTGCGGAACTCTCGCCACGCTGTAGCTTCTTCCGCCGCGTCGGCTCAGCATTACCGGGGGACGGTATACGTCCAAGTTTCCATATCCAAGTCCCATGGTATTCGATCACGATAGCGATTTCGATTTCGATTTGGAATTCGTACCCTGACAATGTTTATGCGTGGTTCAAATATAACTTCCGGGATAAAATGGTTTGTCAAAACCGTTATAAAATACGAAACTGTCAGTTAAATTTTAACTGTTTTAAAAATACGGAGATAAAAATGGCTGCCAGAAAAGCTAAAGTTGGAATGATCGGTCTTCGCGGATATGGTAATACAGTACGTGCCGGCCTGCAAAAATGTGCCACTTTGGAACTGGCCGCCATCTGGAGCCGTGACGCTGAAAGCGTCGCCCGTTCACAACGGGAGCTCCCCTCCAAAGCATGCAACAGTTATGAAGAGTTGCTGAATGAACCGCTGGATGGGGTGATCATCGTCAATCCCAATTACCTGCATGTCGAATATGGCTTGCTGGCCGCTAAAGCCAACAAATCAATTCTCATCGAAAAACCGCTTACTAATACCGTCGAGGAATCTAAAACCCTGATTGCCGCCTTTAAAGAACGCAACCTGTTGCTGGCCGTTAAACATTTGATGCGTTTTTCGGCTAAAAACCGTAAAATCAGGGAGTTTGTACAAACTGGTAAATTGGGCCATGTTTTGAGCGCCGATGCGTACACCTCACATTCAACCAGTAAAAACTTCCCGCCTGACCGCTGGAAACGAGATCCAGTCAAATGTCCGGCCGCGCCGTTAACGCAGCTTGCGGTCCATTATATTGACACCCTGATGAGCATTTTTGGTCATCCGCAGTGGGTCCAGTCGCATCAGCGCAATGTTTTAAAACTTTCAGAAAATATCGATTGCAGTGTCACTAATGTTGGCTTCGGCGATATGGTCGCAACCGTTACCGCTCACTATGTGGTTCCCAGTTACGAGCGTATGGCAATTTACGGTACCGAAGGTGTTCTGATAAGCGATGAAGCCGGTCTCCGGTTTAAAGCGGAGGGTCAGAAAGCTTTTGAACCGGTTGAATACACGCCCTCCGATGGACTTGTGGAAATCCTCGATGCCTATGGCACTTCACTGCTGACCGGCGCGCCGTTTGAGGTCCCCGGTGATGAAGCTATTTACGTTGTCGCGGCAGCCCAGGCAGCGATTTTGTCGGCCTCCAAACAGGGTCAACGGGTTGATATTGCGGAAGTCATGTAAAAAAGAGGCAGTTGAAATGGGCAAAATAAAAGTCGGTCTTTATGGCTTACGTGGACATCAGATCCACCCCCTCTTCCTCAAACCTGAGCCCCACCCGCTAGCACAATTGACTGCGGTAGCGGGATTTGGTGACAAGCAAATGCCCGAAGGCGTACGTGCTTATGAGACACTGGATGAACTGCTGGCTGACCCGGAAGTCGAGCTTGTATCACTCTGCTCCCCTTTCCGCAGCATGCAGGCCGCCGATGCGGCTAAAGCATTGAATGCCAAAAAGCATGTTTATGCCGAGAAACCGGTCGCCATGACCGCACGTGAGCTGGATGCGATTATCAAAGCTGCCAAAACGAATGAGCGCCACTTCCATGAAATGGGTGGCGTCCAGTTTCAGCAGCCGTATAAAACCATGCATGAAATTGTTAAATCTGGTGTTCTCGGCGAGATCATTCAGATCCATGGACAGAAATGTTATCCATGGACCGAGCGGCGTCCTACGGATGAAAATGTTGATGGTGGTCTGGCAATGCAGGTCGGTATTTACCTGACCCGCTTTGTTGAACATGTAGCCTGTCAGAAAATTTCAGCTTTGACCTTGCAGGAGACAAAACACGGCAATCCAGTTGCAGGGCACAATTGCCGCATGGCAGTCACCATGCAGATGAAACTGGCCAATGGCGGGTTGGCAAGTGGCATTGCGAACTACCTTAACCCTATGGGCGATAAAGTTTGGGGCTATGAGATTTTGCGGATTTTCGGCACGCAGGGTCTGGTTGAGTCAAACCCGGAAGAAAAAACTGTACGGGTTGTGATTCAAAACAAGCCGCCCCAAATTATTGATGCCAAAAGCGGATCTGAGAGCTACTTCGATATGTTTTTGCGCACATTGCTGGGGACTGACACTATGCCCATGTCACTCGAAGATGAACTCAGCCCCACCCGCTGGATCATCCACGCCCGCGAGCCGATGATGTAGAGATATCGCATGTGACTTTATGCGTGCCTCATGGTTAATACACCGCCCACCCCACCCATCTCATCCAGCGTAATTCTGGAGGGCGAATTTTTAATGAGCTTGCCATACGTACCTAAATTGGGTTAAAACTTAACACTATGTTCTAAAAAATCGGTTTTTTTCTTGTTTTTCCTCTTGTTTTTACCTGAGACGCGTGTCATAATCATAGTGTTAATTAACCCTATTTGAGAGCATAATTTATGGCATTTCAACGTATTGTACGGACGAAATCAGGCGATTACGTGTACCAAGTTGAGGCATATTGGGATTCGGTTCAGAAGAAATCCCGGCAGAGGGCAGTTTGCCTAGGGAAGAAAGATGCTGAGACGGATGCGCTCGTTCCCTCCCGCCGTGGCATGTGGCATCGCAGCCCCGGTCGTATTCTCGACTATGGCTGTGTGGCTGTTTGCCGGGCGGTAGCTCATGATGCCGGCCTTATCGAGCAGCTTGCGCAAGTATTTGACAAGGAACAGGCGGAATTGCTTTTTCTGTTGAGTGTTTTTCTTGTTTCCGAAGAGTTGCCTTTGTTTCAGTTTGAGACCTGGGTCGAAGGAGTATGGCATGAATCATTTGGGTCAAAAGACGCAGCCTCATCCAAGAAGATATCCGGTTTGCTCACCGAAGTGGGGATCAATGAGGATATGCGACTTGAGTTTCAACGTGCGGTGCTGAAACGTTTCAAGACAGAGTCGGGCGCTGTGCTGATCGACACAACCAGTATTTCGACTTATTCTGAACTTGATGGCTGGGCCAATTACGGGTACAACCGCGATTGTGAGCCATTGCCGCAAGTCAATCTTCAACTGACAGCGATTGAGCAAACAGGGATGCCTATAGCCTTGCGACTCATTGAGGGGAGCATCCCTGACATAGTTACGCTGCTCAATGCGATAAAAACTATCCGCGCACTCGGCTTGGAGACGCCCTTGGTCAAGCTGGACCGTGGTTACTTTTCTGCTTATAACCTCGAACTTCTTGCGAAAAACCAGATTCAAATACTAATACCCGTTCCTGCCAGTACAGCATTGTTCAAAACAGCATTTGCTCAGCGTGCAAAATCGGTGCGCAAAACTCAAAACGCTTTCACCTTCGGTGAAGATACTTATTATGCAACTCTTTACAAAGCTCTTTTTGACGGACGAGAATACTCTTTTGCCTTTATTCTCAATGAGACTCGCCGCACGCGTGAAATGCATCGGCTTTTCGCCTCCATTGAACGTGTCGAACACTCCTTTGAGCAAACTCCACCAAAAAACAAGGCCGCTGCCAACAGACTCCTTGCCAATTTGCCGGCGATTTGCCGCGGCAAGGTGTTTTCCCTTAAACGCCTCGATGATGGAACATGGACAACACAACGTAAAAACAAGGCAATCTCCAGAATAACCAACCGTATGGGTTATATTTTGCTTATGACAGATATCGCAACACCACAGACAGCCGCTGACATGCTGGAGCATTATCGTGACAGGGATAGTGTGGAAAAGCTTATTGACAACTTCAAAAACTCACTTGACTTCAACCGCTTGCGGGTTCATGGCGAGCATACCGCCGAAGGGAAACTGTTTGTTGGGTTGCTCGCCTTGATGCTACACGCATTGCTACAACGAAAACTTGCCGACACCCGACAAAAATTCGGCCGGCGTATGACGCCAAGGGAGGCTCTGCTTTGCTTCAGACGAATCAAGTCGTCGACACTGCCTGATGACCAAACCATGATCTCTGAGCCAGACAAAAAACAACGGAAAATACTGGATTGCCTCGGCATTAACCCAGATATTTTTTCCTCATACAAAACATAGTGTTAAAGCAAAACCCAAATTAGGATACGTAGCCTTGTGCGAAGTAAGGCCGTTACGTGAAGAGAGGACAAGGCACATAATATAACCCGCGCAGGCGTCCGCCTACGCACGCTGCTACGGCGCGACACGCTTCGGGGCTCCCAGGAAACGAAATAACCGGGGGGCTTAAAAGTGCCGGCTTTCGTAAGATGTTTCGCTCTCTGTCCTTCTGTCATAATTCACTCGGTTACGTGTTACTCTGTAACTCGGTCCTCTCCTATGCTCCTGCCCCCAGCATCCACCTGGTCGTGATCAGCGGTTGCATAGCTCCCGCTGTACTGCAACGGCATGAAGTAAGATGCATCCTGATGAAGGGCGGCCCTACTTCGCATAAAGCTACGAAGGGCAGGCTCATTAAAAATTCGCCCTCCATCACCCGGCAAATGTTTCTGGTAAAAGGCAAGGCAAGGTTTCATCTTGTTATATGGTAATACGCATATCACGAACCATTCGCACAAGCAAATTTTCTGGAGGGCGAATTTTTAATGAGCCGTTACGTTGGGCGAACGAGACACATTCACGCTGTGCACATACGCCAAGCCCGATTTCTGGGTGGCAACGCGCGTGTCGCGCCGTAGCATCGTGCGAAGGCGGGCCGTCGTTGCCGTAAAACGTGATGGAACGGTCTCACACGAAGGCGCTAAGACACGAAGGCAAATTAAAATACTCGTGATGCAAAGCATTCTTATAGGCGGCTCATTGAAAATTCGCCCTCCACCGGCATGCTGAAGAAAATAAGGCATGATGGCATTTAAGGCCACCATGGGCGGCGCGCTCGGAGATCACGCCCTACCTGAGGACCACGGTAAATTTGGTGTTTATTTTTAATGCTGAGCCTTGTTGTTATTTCTGCGTAAAGCATGATGAAACTGTAAAGCTGAGAACATAAACGCCCATTTGAATGTAAACGCCAAGGTAAGGCGTGATGAAAAGATATATGATATAACCCGCGCAGGCGTCCGCCTACGCACGCTGCTACGGCGCGACACGCTCCGACTTCGAACGATACTACGCAGCGGCACGCTTCCCGCTTCGCTGGCAAGCTACGCAGGATAAGGCCGGGCTCCCGGGATTTTCATTCATCGCATTATGGCCTGACTTTTTCCTCTTGTTCTTATAAAAGAAATTTCATTTTCATCAAGACAATAAATGTGTTGTGTAACAATGCTGGCAGATTCTCTCAAACACCCCCTCAGCGCCTCTGCGGGAGACTCTATCCCAGATTTAGCGACCGGCAGTATGCCGCAGCTACGCTTTACTTTTTGGGCGGCAATGTCACCAGATCATTGATTTTAATCGGCTCGCCCGTTGCCATGGAATGATTGGCGGCAATGCCTATCAATATGCTCCGAGCGCCGTCCCAATGGTCTGCCGCGTGGTTGAGCGGATCATTACCAGCGCCACGGAAAATGTCAGAGAGCAACTTTGGATCAGCCCCACCGTGACCGCCTGTCGCTTGTTCAAACGGTACTACATAGCTTGGCTTGAACATCGGAAAAATTTCGATGCGGGGCTCATGTGGCGAAGCCTTTAATTCATATCCACCAGCTTCATTTGTGCCATACAATGTTTCCGGCGCAGTGAATTCAAGACGCCCTTTGGTGCCGGTAAAAGTGATGCGCGATCCTTCATATGGCGAAAATGCCACCAGACTGTAACTCATGGTTGCGCCGCTGTCATAACGTACAACCAGACTGGCGTTATCTTCAGCATCAATGCCATCCGCAAAGATACATTGATCGCGGTGATAGTCATTGTCACACTCCGCATCAAGGTAGAGAGACTTGACTCTCTTCGATGCGCTTAAGTCGTAACGGAAGTCACACTGCACCTTGCAGGTCTGGCACCGGTCAGTACGCCCCGCAGGTCCATTACCGTTCGCCGCGCCATAAAACGCCAGCGACCCACGGGCAAAAACTTCTGTCGGATTTGCCTCCAGACACCAATTGGCAAAATCGAAATGATGCGTCGATTTATGCACCAGCAAACCGCCGCTGAACCGTTTGTGACGATGCCAGCGCCGGAAATAATCGGCACCATGAGAAGTATCCAATAGCCACTCAAAATCAACATGTTTGATTTGTCCGATAATACCACCGGCCAGTAACTCTTTGACTTTGGTGCACTTCGGTGAATAGCGATAATTGAAGGTAACTGTCAATTTGCGGCCAGTCGCTTCAATCGCCTGCAAAATCGTGCGGCAACGGGCATCATCGGTGGTCATCGGTTTTTCGCAAATGACATCGCAACCAGCCCGCATGGCACGCACTATATAATGGTCATGCAGATAGTCGGGAGTTGTGACAATTACATAATCAGCCTTGGTATCGCTGATCAACTGCTCCAGTTTGTCCGGCAAAACGGCTGGCACAGCGACTCCAAGTTTACCGGCAATAACGGTGTTATAAAAAGCCATACGGGTTGGGCTGAGATCACATAGCCCCACAATTTCCCCCATGTCAGCATGTGGACCAACTAACCCTTTAATGAAAATCTCTGAACGTCCACCCGTTCCAACCACGACATAACGTTTTTTTTCAGCCATCTGACAAAGCTCCTATAGTTCTCTAAGCGATATCAAGATCAAACCGGCAATTATTTGAGACAGGGAAATAAAGGTTTTTTATACCACGGGATTGCGACCTAGTACAGGTGAAAACGTTGGGGCGCCCCTTGCGGGTGCCAAAGTACAACGAATTTGGTGCCAGGGGCGGGAGTTGAACCCGCACGCCTTTAAAGGGCGGTGGATTTTGAGTCCACTGCGTCTGCCATTTCGCCACCCTGGCCGAACCGTGACAATATATATCATGAGTTGTTGACAGTTTCAATCTAGAAGCTGAAAATAATTTTCACCTGTTGTTGGAACAAAACTTAAAATAGCATAATCTTGGTATATGAAATTTTTACGCAATACTTCGTTTGTAATCCTGTTTTTCCTGAGTCTGCTGAATTGCTCTTTTGCAGAGTCTGACTGGCAGAAAATCAAAACTCTTCCCGACCCTGCGGTTGTATTGGCTGAAGCCGGCATGGTCACACAAACCGGATATCCGAATGCGGACGCTGTTCTGGTGAACGATTTAGTGCATGAATATTACAACCCTGATGGCACCGGTTATTCTTTTGATGATGAGTACACCAAAATCATGACCGAAAAAGGGCGCCGCAACAACATGGTGCGTTCATATTGGTTTCAACAACACTACGGCACCGCAACTGTCGTCCGGGCCGAGATTTTTAAACCCGATGGCGCGCGTGTTGAAATCGACCTCAACTCGCATACCAAGGTAATGATCGACCCCGGCCAGATGAATGCCAATATCTACGACCCCAACATGAAAATTCTGCAACTCTCGTTGCCGGGCCTGGAAATCGGCGATGTCTGCCACATTGTAACTCTCCGTGAAATCCATAAAGCGCGCGTCCCTGACACCTGGTGCGATTACAATGTCTTCGAAACCGACACCCCGATACGCAATCTCACCTACGAAGTTTCATCACCCAATAGCCGCCCATTAAAACATCTGACCGTGCGTGATCCAGTTACCAATACTTTAACTTATATCAAGATACTACTACCGGAAGACCGCACTTTACATAGTTGGAAAGTGCAAAATGTCCCGCAACTCTATCCGGAGCCCAATATGCCGGCTTTGCATACTGTCGCGCAACGGCTGATTTTAAGCACCGCAGATGACTGGCCGACCATCTCACGCTGGTACTGGAACTTATGCAAACCGCGCCTGGATGCCATTACCCCTGATATGGCACCCGCTGTTTCCAATATCGTTGCTGGGGCTACCAGCCGTGAGGAACGTCTGCAACGTATCTTCAAATTCGTCTCGCAAAATATACGTTATATGGGTATCACAACCGAAGATACAGCCCCCGGATACGAACCCCATGATGTGTCCATCACATTTAAAAACCGCTATGGAGTTTGTCGCGACAAAGCGGCTTTATTGGTAACGTTGCTGCGTATGGATGGCTTTGAGGCCTATCCTGTGCTGATCCACGCCGGCGCCAAAATGGATCCCGACGCCCCGATCCCCTATTTCAACCATGCGATTGTGGCTATTGCCCGTGATGGCAACACCTATCAACTGATGGATCCCACCAATGAAAATACTCGCGATTTGTTGCCGGCGTATTTATGCAACCGCAGTTATCTGGTTGCTCATCCAAAAGGGGAAGTATTGCGGGTGTCAGAAGTTGACCCTGCTGAAAACAACCTGCTACGCGTAGCAACAACCGGCAATCTGGATAATAACGGCACCCTTAACTACAAAACTGAACTGGTTTTTGAGGGTATCAATGACACTTTATACCGCGGCCATTTTGTCAGATTGAAACCTGATGAACGCCGCAAGTTCTTTGAAAATCTTGCCAAAAACCGTACCGCCGGCGCTGAACTCACCTCGTTTGAAATATTGCCAACCGACCTGCAGGATACTACCCGCAAATTAACCGTGTCATTTTCCTGCCGTGTCAGGGACTGGCCGATACGCGGCGATGGAACCGATGTGGCCACGTTGCCATGGTTCGGCGCGGCGATCGGTTATGTGAATTTTGTGGTTGGCAATACAGGGCTGAAAACGCGCCGTTTCCCGCTGGAAACCGAAGTAGCTTGCGGTGTAACTGAAACGGTTGAAATTGCCTTGGCCGATGGTATGGGAATACTCAAAGCTTTACCGCAGCAAATCAGTTTTGATCGTTCGGGCATAGCTTTCGATTCAAATTTAGAGTGCCATAGCAACCTCCTGAAAGGTTCACAAAAATATCTTGTACGCAAAGCTGAATTCACACCTGCTGAATATCTGGATTTGCGTCAATCATTGCGCGACATCGAGTATGCCGGGCGGCAGCGTCCGCTGTTTGAATCGATTGACAACGTCAGGCCCGATGCCCGCGTTTTACGTGACGATGTCACCATTGAGCTTTTATCTGCTGATTCGTGGATAAATACGCATACTGTAGAACGGCAGATACTGACTTATGCCGGCACAAAACGGTTCGCCGAATTAAAAGTTGCATTTAACCCGGTCTGGCAAAATGCTGAATTGGTCTCTGCAGTTGTCTCCAATCTTGATGGCAAAGTACACACGATTGTCCCTGTTGAAATTAATATCATGGACGCAACGTGGGCTGGCAGCGCGCCACGCTACCCTGCCGGTAAAACTATGGTTGTCAGTTTGCCAGGTGTAGAGGTTGGCAGCGTGATAAGTTCGACGATACGGGTAACTCATAACAAAGTGCCGTTTTTCTCTCTTGAACATAATTTCGGCGGTTTTGAGCCTGTCGAAAAGGCCTCACTCACAATTATACAGCCGGACAACATAAAATTAAATTTGTGCAGTTTACATGCAAACCCTCTGTCATTCAGCACGGAATATGACACTGTTAATGGCAACCGGATTTTGAAATGGAGTGCTTTCGGACTTACGGCAGTCCATAAAGAAGACAGCCTGCCGCGCTGGGGCCTTTATCAGCCTACTGTCATTGCTTCAACCGGTGATTGGGATAAATATATCGACACATTGCAATACAGTTTTAATCAAAACTTGCGCAACCAGAAAATGGCACAAAACCGGGCAAAATCAATTCTTGCCAATGTCCCCAACCGTCCGGCGTTGCGCATTCAGGCCCTGCGCAATGATGTGTTACGCAATATACGGTTGGCCGGACCGCAATTTTTTGAATTGCCTTTGTCATATCTTACCCCGGCAGATCAGACACTAAGCGACGGTTATGGACATCAAGCGGATCGCATGATTTTGCTGGCAGCCATGCTGCAAAGCGCCGGATTCAAAGCCGATCCTATACTGGCAGCATCATCGCCCGATCTCCCGGAAGAATTATTCAAATCAATAGACATGTTGCCATCGCGTAAATTATATGCCGAACCCCTTTTGAGAGTTGCTGCGATCAAACCACAACGCTCTTTTCATATTCTGGGGCCGGGTTTCAGCGGTATGGCCGGCGCTGTGCCTCCGCTTTTTATTGGAGATGGCGATCAATATAGCCCTCTCAACGCGAGTGCGTTCCATCGTCACCCGTATTTGAATCTTGGCAATAAAACTGGTAGAGACGCAACTGTACCGTCCGGACGTGTCCTGCTGCAGGCCGATTATGTCAACCGTAGCAAAGCGGAATGGACGATTGTTCTGGATCACGATGGAACGGCGACCATTACTGCCACGAATTGGTTTTTTGGTGCCGCATGTGGTGAATTCCGTAGACAATACGATGAGATGTCACCTGAAGAGCGGCGGCGTCACCATCTGGAATTGATTGGCGAAGTTTCGCAATCAGGTGAAGCCGTTGGTGAGCTTGTGACTGATACTTCAAACTATCCGGGCTATCGGGCTTTCACGCTTAAAGCCGAAAGATACGCGGTGATCAATGGTCATCTGGTATCGCTCATGTTACCTGGGGCCCCGAATCAAATTTTACCATTACGCGCCGACAATCGTGAAAACCCTCTTTTCAATGGCAAGTTCAACGACGTTGAATGGAGCTGCCGCGTGATACTGCCGGAAAACACCAAAAGGCTGACAGTACAACCGCCGTCGTTTGAATGGCAACTTCCCAATCAACTCGGCAGCGTAACTGCCGACTGCAGCTTATCAATGCATGGTGCCCGGAAAGAGGTTCTATTCACCCGCGAGATCAAAACTGCGGCTTCCCTTTTAGAGCCGGAGCTTTATCCGTCGCTATTGGAATTTAACCGTAAACTCCAGCATCCACGCATGCGCATGCTGGTTGCCGAAACATCTGAAATCAGGGAGTAGTCAGAAGCTCAGCTATCGGTTGCGCCAGTGCTTTATCAAGGCTTTGATTGAGAGTGTCGCCAATTGAAAGTATATTCTGATCCAATGTATCCAAACCCAGTGCCAATGGCGGTGCCCCCTCGTGCAATACGGTACGGGCTACATCGGCAACACTTAATTTGGATAAATCACGGCTTGGCAGATACGCACCGTTGCGTCCATCAATTTTAGCCAGGATGCCATCATTGACCAGATCACGGAGCACATCCTGTGTCAGGCGTGCGGAGATGCGTCTGCTCAACGCGAACTGGTTTGCCATAAATGGATTGCCATGCTCCCGTACAGATCGCGCCGCTTCAACACAAAACGCGATCGCCAGGAGGAGCCGGGCGTAAGGGCTCGCCCGACCGGCGGCCGTCTCCATACGGCAGGTATCCCCATTTTGTAACGCGAATACAAATTCAGCCCCCAGCAAAATGATCTGCCAACTGGTAAACACCCATATCAGCAAAATCGGTAAAATCGCAAATCCACCGTACAACGCGCTGTAACGCACAATGCCGATTTGCAGCATGGCGCAGAGTCTTAACCAGATTTCACAAAGCACTGCTGTAAGTGCCCCTCCTGCCAATGCCGGCAAAAACCGTACCTTTGTATTGGGCATGAACACAAACAGGAACGTAAAAGCCAGCGTACCAAACACAAATAACAGCGTCTTTTTCAGAACCACCCGTATTGCCATCGTATGAAAAGTTGAGGTTGCCGCGTGCCCCATCAGCCGCATTATCAGGTCCATGATCGGCATACTTGAAGCAGCTGTCAGCAGAAATGGAATTATCATTACCACAAAAAGATAATCGGTACTCTTACGCCATAACGAGCGGTTGGATCTGACGCCCCAGACCGTATTGAAGCTTGCCTCCACCCTTCCCAGGGTGCTGATCACCATCCACAGCAACGCAACCGCGCCAACGCCACCCAACGCGCCAAAGCTGACTTTTTCGATCTGAGAGAAAATTTGCTCAATAATGAACTGGAATTGGGCGATAAAATCATTAAGCGGCTGGTTGCCAACCGTAGTATCTGCCGCCCCGGCTCCAACCATGGCCATATTTTGAATTTCGGCGACACGCGCTACCAGAAAGTTCTGGATTTTCATGCTGGCAAAATCGTTGCTGCCGAAAACCCGCCCCAATGCTAATCCCATTGCCAACACCGGCACAATTGCCATGAGGGTATAATAAGTCAGAGCGGAAGCGTGCAACGAACAATCATCATGGATAAACCCCCTCCACACCGCCATGATAAATCGTAATACGCGTATTGAGATCCGCTTCAACCATGGAAGTTCTTCCGGGACAATATCCCAGATTTCACGTCTCATAAAATGCCAGAAATTAAACCATATACTCTTTTTACCCTTACTCATCGGCACTCAGCAATTCTAAATATGAAAAATATATTGCTGTGGAGAAAATATTTTTTTTTGCTCTTGACTAGCGTATAAAACATATGCTATACAGTTTGCATGTCA
>Ga0255347_1003704_pt1 | contig 19536 bp, 18 predicted proteins | sample wastewater_treat_2_FD_192479 | JGI IMG/M metagenome (GOLD analysis project Ga0255347, IMG submission 192479) | Wastewater microbial communities from Lulu Island WWTP, Vancouver, Canada - plant24 | ecosystem: Engineered > WWTP > Wastewater > Unclassified | place: Canada: Vancouver, British...
GCGTAACTCAGTGGTAGAGTGCTACCTTGCCAAGGTAGACGTCGACGGTTCAAATCCGTTCGCCCGCTCCATTTTTTTTGGCGGCATAGCCAAGTGGCTAAGGCAGCGGTCTGCAAAACCGTTATTCTCCGGTTCAAATCCGGATGCCGCCTCCAGCCATAGTCGGGAGCTCTCCTTTTTTTGGGGAGCTCCTTTTGTTTGTCCCGAAACGGTCCAGGATGAGGATACGGGCGGATTGATGATCGGTCCTGCTGTCACGGTCAGATATGCCTGTTGTGGCCGTTATGCTGCATCGTCTGGAGATGATTTGCCGGCCTCGTAAATGCACTGAACGCTCCTTGTGGCCGACTATGCCCGGCAATCATTCACCTTCCAGTCCTTTGATGAAAGCCAGAACATTTTTGCCCAGTACAGCGTGGTTATAACCTCCTTCGAGGATGCCAAAGCAGCCCCCTTTGTTTCGCCGGGCGGCTTCACGGACCAGCTTGCCCATATAGGTGTAGTCTTCCGTTTTGAGCAGACCTCCCCAGTCGTCCTCATGGTTGTCAAAACCAGCCGAAACGGCGATCATGTCCGCATCCGTTTTCTCAAGAGCGTTTGTTACAGTTTTTAGATATTCGTTCCGGTCGGAACCACCCGGATTCAATATTTTGACAAAGCCTTTCGGCTCCAGGATGTTTATATTGCCGTCGCCGACATGCAGGTCAAAATCAAGGATAAATGCTTTTTTGATTTTGTTAATGCGCTTGAGATGCAAAAGGGCTATCGCCATATTATTGAAGTAACAAAATCCCCAGGCAGTGTCGGCGGAAGCATGATGGCCGGGCGGGCGGATCAGCGCAAAGCACGGCTCTGAAAGGCCGATTTGTGCAGCCTTGAGCGCACCCCCGGCGGCAAGCGCTGCAATGTCGTAAATCCCTTCGCGTTTGACCTCGGCAATGTGTCTGGGGGTATGTACCAGGATGATGTCTTCTTCGGATGCCGGTTGCGGTTCGATATAATCCACTTTGCCCGCCAGCGCAAATTCTATGGCTTCGATTCTCCCGGGACTGGATGCCGGGTCAGAGGAGTAAACCTGCTTGTATTCATGGGAATAAACTACTTTCATGACGCCCTCCTTGTAAATTTTATTACAGAAAACCTATGGACGAAAGAGCCTTAAGTGTGTGCGGGGAGACTGCCATGTCATTTAATTCTTCTGGTAAAAACCATCCGGCGTCGGCCGCGTCGTCTCCTGCTTTTGTTTCACCCGCGACATATAAAGCGGCAAAGTCAATCACGACGTAGTGAAGTTCCGTTCTGCCGTTTTGATCTTTTTGTATGAGGTCAAACACATAAATACAATCGCCTACCGCTATGGTCACACCGGTTTCTTCCAGGATCTCACGCGCCGCGCATTCCTTGAGTGTCTCGCCCGGTTTGAGCCTGCCGCTGGGGATCGCCCACAGGCCGCGGCCCGGCTCGCCTGCCCGCTTAACCAGTAAAATCCTGCCTTCATGCACCACGATGGCTCCGACACCCACGCGCGGAATTTCGGGATCGGTAGTGCTGATATTATGCCTCATCTTATTTTGCCTTCCAGGAAAGAGAACCTGCTTGTCAGCCAGGGCAGTTTTTCACCGTTAAACACTTTTTCAACAAGTTTCACCCGCCGGTTTTTGGCGATTAGTAAAATTGTTGATGAACGTGTTCCGTAGTCGGGACTTTTTATAAAGATGGGCGAGAGCACCTTTTCCCATTCCAGCCCCACGCCTGTGTCCGGCAGTCGCTGGTCCGGTGGCACGTGACGGTCGGCAAGCATGGCAAATAACGCCTCTTCGAGCTCTTCTCCTTTGAGGTGGAGCGCCTGACTGAGTTGTTTCTTGCCTCTTTGCACCTTCGGCCAGGGAGTATCGAGCAAATGATTGCTAAGTCCGTAAATACCTGCGGAAAGTTTTTGGATATCTCCTCTGTTACTGTAGCCCCAAAGTTCATCGCGGTCGCCTGCCAGGAGATTGAAACCGTTGAAGAGCATCGCGTCTTTTGATATTTTTTCCAGATACTTCCCGGGCCGTGCCCGACCGGTGAGGTATCTGCTCACGAGTTTTCCACGTGAAGGCGCAACCGGCATCCAGGAAAGGGGTTCGCGGTAATTGGTGATCGCGGCGAATCTTCCCCCGGTGGTTACACCAAGCCAGGTTCCTTTTTCCTTAAGATCCCTGCCCGCCAGTACATGAGGATGATCCTTCCAGAAATCAGCCGCAGCGGTAGGCCTGTCATAAAACTCGTCGCGGTTTGCCGCCAGAATCAGGCGGTATGAAGGATGCATGTTGTAGGCAAATAATATCAGGCACATAGAGGTATTTAATGCTTTACGATAAGCTCCTTTATTTTGTTTATCATTTTTGTCATTACTTCACCCGCCGGCGCGTCGATACGGATGTCGGCTAAATGATCCTGCTCGGTTGGTCCCTTGTTGACGATGATCAGTTTCGCGCCCGCCTGTTTGGCCTGAACCGGCACATAGGCCGCGGGATACACCACAAGCGATGAGCCGATTACCAGCATGACCTCGCACTGATTAGCCTCCATCATGGCACGGGAAAGAACATCCTGCGGCAGGGCCTCGCCGAAGAAAACGACATCCGGCTTGAGAATCCCCATGCAGACTTCGCAGGCGGGGACACTTTCAGAATCGGCAAACTTCTCCCTGACGATGGTTACCGGATAACGTTTTTTGCAATGCAGGCACACCAACATCTGCATGTTGCCGTGCAGCTCACGAATCAGATCGGGGTTGTTACCCGCTTTCTCATGCAGGTTGTCCACGTTTTGCGTGACCAACGAGATGAGTTTCCCCATCTTTTCCAGTTCCACCAGTGCCAGGTGAGCTGCATTGGGATGGGCATCGTCCATCAGCCCTCCGTCACGCATTCCCTGCCATAATTTTTTGCGTGTCTCGTCGGAGCGGAGAAAATTATCGATGGTGAAATCATCCGGGTCATATCTCGTCCAAAGTCCGCCCGGGCCGCGAAAATCCGGAATACCTGATTCGGTACTGATACCCGCTCCCGTGAAGACGACAACTTTGTCTGTCCCGCTGATCAGGTCCGCCGCTTTATTGATATTTTCCAACATAGATATTTTCTCTCCTTTTGCCCGATATTCTTCTTAATGAATACACTAACCTGATGAAAAAACAAAAGGGAAAAACCACCGACATCCCGGCAGGGGGTATTATTCGGTCTAAAAGTATGTTTTCTGTTTGTACAAAAAGAAATTTATTTTAGAGCGTGTGAAATATTTTCTTGACAAGGGGCTTCATCTTGATTATAAAGCGCCAAAAATAATAACAGGTTTATGTAATGAACAGGCATTCCAACGCGAACACAAACTTTTTCGGCTACTGGTTTTATTACTATTACGCGTCGGTCTGCCTGTCGCTGGGGAGGACTTGGTAAGGTATAAATAACCAACACAGCCATGGGGAGACCGGAAACGACGCTGCCCATGGTTAAAAAAGTATGAAAAGGCCATGGCGGCAAAAGCCATGGCCTTTTTTTCTTAAGGGGGTATCCATGATTATTGTGATGAAGAGTCAGGCGACGGAAAAACAGATTGATGATGTCATTAAATGGATTGAATCGGTGGGCTATAAGGCGCATCCGTCCAGAGGTGTGGAGCGCACGATCATCGGGGCGGTGGGGGACCAGCGTGACAAGGGGGTGCTCAAATACGCGGAGTCCCTGCCCGGAGTGGAAAAAACCATGCCGATCCTGAAACCCTATAAACTGGCGAGCCGCGAAACACAGCAGGGCGATACAGTGGTCCGGGTCGGCGAAATTCAAATCGGCGGGCCGGAATTTGTCGTCATGGCCGGCCCATGCGCCATAGAAAGTCAGGAGCAGTTACTGGAGAGCGCCTATGTGGTGAAAAAGGGCGGAGGCGCGATTTTAAGAGGCGGGGCTTTCAAACCGCGGACATCTCCCTACAGCTTTCAGGGGATGGAAGAAGAAGGCCTTAAGGTGCTGCAATATGTAAGCCGGAAAACGGATCTGCCCACAGTAACGGAGGTGGTGAATCCGGCCGATGTGGATCTGGTGGAGTCGTACGCGGACATGCTGCAGATCGGCGCGCGCAATGTACAGAATTTTGCCCTGCTCAAGCGGGTGGGGCAGGCGAAGAAGCCGGTGCTCCTGAAAAGAGGGATGATGACCACGATCGAGGAGCTGCTCATGTCGGCCGAATATATCCTCTCTTCCGGCAATCCCAACGTGATTTTGTGTGAGCGGGGGATACGAACTTTTGAAACCGCCACCCGCAACACACTGGACATCAGCGCCGTACCGGTACTGAAGAGTCTGACCCACCTGCCTGTGGTGGTGGACCCCAGCCATGCGGCGGGCAACTGGAAATACGTCATTCCTCTGTCGCGTGCGGCGGTGGCGGTGGGTGCGGACGGCATTATCGTCGAGGTGCACCCGGAACCGGAAAAAGCGGTCTCCGACGGCGCCCAGTCTTTGAAACCCGCAAAATTCTACCAGATGATGGACGAGCTGCGGGCACTGTCGGGTGTCCTGCGCTCCTGAAAAGAGGAACTGCCATGAAAACAATCAAAGTCTCTCTGGATGGAAAAAGGTCCGCTTCATATGAAATTCGTATCGGGGCGGACATCCTCGACCGCACGACGTTACTTGTAGCAAAAAAATGTCCCGCCGGATTGTGTGTGGTGCTGACAGATGACCGGGTGAAGCCGCTCTACGGTAATGCCTTTTGCGATGCTCTCGGACAGGCGGGGCTGAATGTCGTCACGGTCGTGATTCCCGCGGGTGAGTCTTCCAAGAATATTTCCACGGTGATGGATGTTGTCGGCAGGCTGCTGGCCGCGGGGGCGGATCGTGAAACGCTACTCATTGCTCTGGGCGGCGGCGTCATCGGAGATCTTACCGGCTTTATCGCCTCTGTTTTTATACGCTCGATACCTTATGTGCAGATACCGACCACACTTATCGGTCAGGTGGACAGCTCTATCGGCGGTAAAACGGCAGTCGATCTGCCACAGGGAAAGAATCTTCTGGGTACTTTTTATCAACCGCGGGCGGTATTTGCAGATATCCGGTTTTTGGACACGCTGCCGGAAAAAGAGTTTAATAACGGCCTTGCTGAAATCATTAAATACGGGGCGATCGAAGATGAGGGGCTGTTCAAAACTCTCGAAGACGGCATGGAGAAACTCAAAAACAAAGACGCCAGACTTCTCATCAAAACAGTGGAGACCTGCTGCCGGATAAAGAAAAATATTGTGGAAATGGACGAGCATGAGCAGGGGCTGCGCCGGATTCTCAATTTCGGACACACCATCGGCCATGCGCTGGAGGCTGTGTCCGGTTACAGCATCTCTCACGGGGAAGGAGTTGGTCTGGGGATGGTCGCGGCGGCAAGAATTTCCGTGAAGTTGCGTGAACTGGCCCCGGATGCGTCCGAACGGATCGAAAAACTGGTGGCGCGCGCTGGACTTCCCACAACGATTGATTCTTCAGTGGACCTTCGTGCCGTTACGGACAGGCTGAAAATGGACAAAAAGAGAAAAGGGGATGTCGTGCGGTTTGTTCTCTTGAAAAAGATCGGCATGCCTTTTGTCACAGGCAGTGTCGGTGAAAACATGATTCTGGATATCCTGAAAGGTATGAGAGCATGAAAGAATCCCTGGAAAATTTAAGAAACCAGATGCGCGGCAAGGACAGGGAGATCATCCGGCTTCTGAATGAACGCTCTGAAATTTCCGTGAAAATCGGCAAGGTAAAGGGGCAGGCCGGAATGGAAGTATACAATCCGGCGCAGGAATCCCGTGTGATGGAGTATCTGCATGAACTGAATGGAGGGCCCTTGTCGGACCGGCAGGTGACGGCGATTTTCCGGGAGATCATTTCCGCCTCCCGTGATCTGCAAAGGCCCATGGATATCGCCTTTCTGGGCCCGGAGGCCTCTTTTTCGCATCAGGCGGCGCTCGCCCATTTCGGCACCTCCACCCGTTTCCATCCTCAACACGGGATTGCCCGCGTGTTTGATGAAGTTGAAAAGGGTGTGGTTGAATGGGGTGTCGTGCCGGTCGAAAATTCCCTGGAAGGCTCCGTTAACGTCACACTCGATAAGCTGGTTTTGACATCTTTGAAAATTCAGGCCGAAATTTATCTGCGGATCAGCCAATGCCTGATTTCGCAATCAAAAACAACCAGAGGTATTAAGAACGTCTATTCGCACCCGCAGGGGTTGGCTCAATGCCAGGCCTGGCTGAGGGCCAATCTGCCCAATGTCGTGACCGGAGAGATGGAAAGCACGGCGGCCGCCGCCCGCATGGTCAGGGGAAAGAAAACCTCTGCGGCTATCGGCAGCAAGATGGCCGCAGACGTGTACGGGCTTAACGTACTGGCCGAGGGAATTGAAGACAACCCCTCCAACACGACGCGCTTTCTGGTCATCGGCCGGGGCGAAGGTGAACCGACCGGAAATGACAAGACGTCGGTTATTTTTTCAACACCGGACTCGCCGGGGGCCCTGCACCGGGCGCTGGCTTCTTTTTCGCGCCGGAAAATAAATTTGGCAAAAATCGAGTCACACCCGGCAAAAGACAGAAAATGGGAGTATCTCTTTTTTGTTGATTTCGCCGGTCATATTCGTGACCGGGCGATTCAGGGCTGCATCAGAGAATTGAAGGACAAAACAATTTATTTGAAAATTCTGGGTTCATACCCGAGGGCAAAGGACGGCCTATGATCTGTATTCCAATTGTTGATGAAACCAATCAGAAGGCGCTCCGGTCGGTCGAAAGGGCGGCCCGGGCGGCGGACGCGATCGAGCTGCGCATGGATTTGATTGCCGATGGTGATTTAAATCAGCTGATCGGGCAAGCGCGACGGTCAGCCGGCCGAACAAAAATCATTGTCACCTGCCGCCGCCGGGACGAAGCTTCTCCCGTGACATCAGCAGATGAATGCCGGAAGCTTAAAGAGATATCGCAGACGGAAAAGATGCGGCTGTTAAAGCAGGCGATAGATCTGGAGGCGGATTTTGTGGACATTGAGCTTGCCGAAGGGGTGAAACGAATCAACGGGCTCAAAAATCATTTGGCGAAAACGAAGAGCCGGACGCGGCTTATCGTTTCCTGGCATGATATACATAAAACCCCTTCGTTTAAAGAATTGAAGGAAATATTCGATGCCTGTACGGCGGCGGGCGCGGATATTGTAAAGATAGTCCCGTTCGCAACACGGCCGGGCGACAATATAAAAATTTTGAAACTCATCGACTACGCAAAAAAAAGGCAGAGGGAAATTATCAGCATGTGCATGGGTGAGTCCGGCCGGGTCAGTCGTCTCGCCGCGCCCCTGTGGGGGAGCTATCTGGCGTTTTGTGTCTTGCCGGGAGGAAAAAAATCAGCCCCGGGCCAGCTGTCCGTCAAAGCCATGAAGGAACTACGACAGCTCCTCGCCAGTGAAGATAATTTTCCCCAGTCATGGCTTTTGCCGCCGGGCGGCATGAATTTTATTTTAGTGGGGAATCCGGTGCGTCAGAGCCTTTCGCCGCTTATGCATAACAGGGCGCTTGAAGCCATGAAGATAGATGGGCACTACAGCGCGTTTTGTGTCACCGACCCCTCTGCGGCCCTGGCCGGAATCAGGGGGATGAATATCCGCGGCGCTTCCGTGACCATCCCTTTTAAAACGGCGGTGATGGAGTATCTCGATGAGATCGACCCGGATGCAGCCGCCCTCGGGGCGATCAACACGATTGTAAATGAACGGGGTCTTCTTGCAGGCTATAATACTGACTGGCGCGGTTTGACGCTGGCCCTCAAGGATAAGACTGAAATTGCCGGAAAAACTTTTGTCGTCATCGGTGCGGGGGGAACGGCGCGTGCAGCCGTTTACGGCATAAAAAAAGAAGGCGGTCTGCCGGTTGTCGTGAATCGCTCCTTGGAAAGAGGAAAAGAGCTCGCCTCCGCCTTCGAATGTCCCTTTTATCCCCTTGAATCTCTGCCCGAGATAAAGGCGGAGGGCCTGATCAACACCACTCCCGTGGGCATGTATCCGGAGGTGGAAAAATCCCCTGTGAAAAGGGAGGTTCTGGGAAATTATCGTGTAGTGATGGATGTCGTCTACAACCCGTTCTACACAAAACTTTTGCGCGATGCAGCGGCAATGGGGGCGGAAATAGTTTCCGGTGCGGAGATGTTCATACACCAGGGTGCTTTGCAGCTGAAACTATGGACCGGAAGAGAGGCGCCTCTGGAGTTGATGAGAAAAACTATCTACGAAAGGCTGGCAAGTGGTGAAAAACGCAATAAAGGCAAAAAATAATGTTGTGCAGGTGGAGGTTCCCGGCTCGAAAAGCCTGACGCAAAGGGCTCTTATGGCGGCTGCGCTGGCCGAGGGAAAATCTTTGATCCGCCACCCGCTCGTCTCCGAGGACACCAGGTACATGATGTCCGCCCTCGGCGATTTGGGAGCCGTCATCGAGCCTGTTGATGGAGGCTTTTTAGTAACCGGCACGGGAGGTGCGATCGCAACGTTAGAGCGTGAAATATGTCTGGGGAATAACGGTACTGCTATTCGTTTTTTAACCGCAATGGTCTGCCTTGGACGAGGCAAATATGTCCTGACCGGGGAAAAACGTCTTTGCGAAAGGCCGGTAGGCCCCCTGGTGGAGGCACTCCGCGAGATGGGGGTGGCCATTTCATGCCAAAATAACTGTCCGCCGGTGGAAGTGGCGGCAAACGGACTGAAGGGCGGCCGACTGACACTGGCCAATATTGAAAGCTCGCAATATGTGTCCACACTTCTTTTATGCGCTCCCTACACTGCCAAAGGCATCGAGCTGTCACTCGAGGGGAATATCGTCTCGGCTCCCTACATCGAGCTGACCATCAGCGTTATGAATGACTTCGGAGCCAAAATTATCAGGACGGGAAGGCACCACTATCTGGTGGGAACTCAGCAAATCTACGCCGGACGCGATTATTATGTGGAAGGTGATGCATCGAGCGCTTCATACTTCTTTCTTGCCGCCGCATTGCTGAAAAAAACGATTCGCGTAAACGGCATCAACCGCTTCAGCGCCCAAGGTGATATAAGATTGCTCGATATCATCGAGCAGCTCGGTTGCCGGGTGGAGGGCGGCTCAGACTATGTCGAGGTCACCGGCCGCGATCTGGCGGCAGGCGAACTTACTTTGGACCTGGGCGACATGCCTGATATGGTGCCGACCGTCGGGGTGCTGGCGGCATTTCGTGAAGGCAGGACAAAAATCATAAACGTCGCTCATTTGAGAATAAAGGAAAGCAATCGCCTGGCTGCCATGGTATCAGAGCTCAACCGCATCGGGATCAAAGCCTCGGAACTGCCCGACGGGTTAATGATAGAGGGAGGCTCTCCTCATGGAGCGGATATTGAAACCTATAATGACCACAGAATAGCGATGAGCTTTGCCGTAGCCGGACTGGTCACTCCCGGCATTGAGATCCGTGATAAAAAGTGTGTCGACAAATCCTTCCCGGAATTCTGGCGGGAGTTGGCAAAGATATGAAGTTGATTCTGATTGGTTACCGCGCCGCAGGTAAAACCACTATCGGCCGTCTGCTGGCGGAAAAGATCGGGCTTCCATTTATAGACACAGACAAATTGATTGAAAACGAGGCAGGTATGCCACTGGCAGATGTGATCCAAGAAGAAGGCTGGCCGGGCTTCAGAAAAAGAGAAACAAAAGCGGTCATGTCTCTTGATGACAAAGGAGTCTGCGTCGTAGCCACCGGCGGAGGGGTGGTTTTGTCCCAGGCCAATACGGATATGTTGAAAAAAGAGGGAATGCTGATATATCTGAAGGCAGAACCCGGCGACATAATCGAGAGGCTAAAGAAAGACGAGCAAAAAGAAGGGGCCAGGCCCCGCCTGACCGATGCGGGGCTCGAGTCGGAGACTCAGGCGATGCTGAAACAGAGGATCCCCCTGTACGAAGCGCTGGCCGATTACACAGCACAGACGGAAGGTAAAAGCCCGCTTCAGGTTGTTGACGATATATATGTGCATTTGGTTGAAACGGGGATTGTTGCACAAATAAACAAATTGAAAAAGACGAACGGGTGAGAATATGGCCGGTAACACTACAGGAAAAGCATTTCGTGTGACAACATGGGGAGAGTCACACGGCCCTGCGCTGGGGGCGCTCATCGACGGTTGCCCGGCAGGTCTGTCTCTGTCTGTGGAGGACATACAAGAGGTGCTCGACAGGCGACGCCCCTCCGGTCAGGTTGCCTCTACCACCCGTGCGGAAAAGGATGAGGTAGAGATACTTTCAGGCGTTTTTGAAGGAGACACCACCGGTACGCCCATTTCACTTATGATTCGTAACCATGATGCAAGGTCTTCGTCATATGAGGAACTGAAAGATCTATTCCGGCCCGGCCACGGCGATTACACTTATTTACAAAAGTATGGCCTGCGCGACTGGCGTGGCGGCGGGCGGTCTTCCGGCCGCGAAACCGCCGCTCGCGTGGCGGCGGGTGCGGTTGCCGCCAAATTGATCGGCGCGGCCGGAATCAATGTGGTCGCCTACACCAGAAATATCGGCGGAGTCGAAATCAGCTCCGGGCCAGTGGTGATCACCGAAAGCTGGATAAAGAAGGTACGGCAGAATCAATTGTATTGCCCCGACGAAACGGCCGCCGCCGCCATGGAGGAAAAACTTGCCGCCACGCGCGCGGAGGGTGATACCCTGGGCGGTATGGTGGAAATCATTGTCAGCGGTTGTCCGGCGGGTCTCGGAGAGCCGGTGTTTGAAAAGATGGATGCGGCGCTGGTGGCTGCCCTCGCCTCCATCGGGTCGGTCAAGGCGGTGGAAATAGGTGACGGCATCAGTGTGGCCGCAAAAAAAGGCTCTGAGGTGAACGACCAGATGGACGAGTCAGGTTTTGTGAAAAATTCGGCGGGCGGGATCCTGGCCGGCATCACCACCGGTCAGGACATCATCCTGCGTGCCTGGTGCAAACCGATACCCTCCATTGCACGCCCGCAACATACCCGGGATGTCAATGGCCGTCTGCAGAGCTTCACGATACGGGGCAGACACGACATCTGCGTCATTCCCAGAATTGTGCCGGTTTGCGAGGCGATGGTGAGTCTTGTTTTAGCTGACCACTGGCTCAGGCAAAAGGCGGTGCGCCTGTGAAGCAATTTTCGGCTGCCATTATCGGCGGGACAAATGGTATGGGACGATGGCTGGCCGTCCTCCTGGAGGCGGCCGGTCACAAAGTCCATGTCACCGGCAGAAAAACTGAAATGACGGCTGCACACGCGGCCCAGATTTCCGACGTTGTGGTCGTGGCTGTTCCCATTGCCGCCACTGCCGGTGTGATAAAGAGCATCGGGCCGCTTTTAAAAAAGGGGCAGCTTCTGATGGATCTGACCTCGCTGAAAAAAGAGCCACTTCAATTGATGCTCACCCATAGTGGCTGTGATGTAGTGGGCTGTCACCCCCTGTTCGGTCCGGTAGTTACGGATCCGGCAGGCCATCGCATTGTTTTGTGCCGGGGGCGGGGAGAGAGTTGGTTTCAATGGGTGAAAGATATTTTTGAAAGTGCCGGCTACGAAGTTCTGGAAAGAACACCCGATGAACATGACCGGATCATGTCCGTCGTTCAGGCGCTAAATCACCTCAACACCCTGGCGCTGGGCATGGCGGTTGCCCGAAGCGGCATCCCCGCCGGGGAGATAAACCTCTTTGCTACACCCGCCTTCCGGACGAAGATGGGCATGGTAAGGAAAGTGTTTCTGGAGAGCCCCGAACTTTACGCAGACATTATCGACGGAAGCCCGCACCTGGATGATCTTCTGGACATTTATGAAAAAGTTGTCCGTGACATACGCGCCGGGATGAAAAAGGACGGAGCTGACGCCCTTAAACAAATTATGGAAATGACCGCCAAAGTATTATTCAGATAAAATATTACTACTTTGGCTTACGGCAGGATAAGTGGTTTTTACTACGCCCGCGATGAATATCCTACCGGCAAACTACAGAAAAGAAGAGGCGCTCATATGAGCGCCTCTATCGAATTTACCAGATCAATTATTTCAGATTATCTCAATTGCGCAGGCCATTGACACGCCACCACCGCCGCATAAAGTGGCCATGCCCAATGTTTTGCCATGCTGACGCATGGCGTGAATCAGCGTGACCATAATGCGCGAGCCGGTTGAGCCGACGGGATGTCCCAGGCCGATGCCGGAACCGTTAATGTTGGTGATTTCACGGTTTAAGCCCAGCTCCTTTTCGCATCCCAGATACTGGCCGGCGAAGGCCTCGTTCAGTTCCACGAGCTCAAATGCATCCAGACTGAGTTTCGGATCGTTTTTGAGCAGGTTTTTGACGGCGGGCACAGGGCTCAGTCCCATCACGGAGGGGTGGCAGGCGCCGCGACCGCATGAACGGATTCTCGCAATCGGCTCAAGGCCCAGTTCACGGGCTTTTTCCAGCGACATGATAATCATGGCGGAGGCTCCGTCATTAAGTCCCGAGGAGTTTCCGGCTGTTACCTTGCCGGTTTTGGGAATGAATGCGGGGGGAAGGGCCTTTAGCTGATCCATGGTCAGGCCGGGGCGGAAATGCTCATCGCGGTCGAAAATGACAGGTGGTTTGCCTTTTTTCTGTGGGATTTCCACTGGTACAATCTCAGCTTTGAAATCCCCGTTTTTTGTGGCTCGCTCGGTGTTATTGTGGCTGCGCAGGGCGACCTCGTCCATCTCTTCACGGCTGATATTCAAAAGCTGGGCAATAAGCTCCGCGGTGTGTCCCATGATATAAGGTTTCCCCTTCAAGCCTTCGAACGGCTGGCCGGACTTGACCGGGCCGTCGTCGGACAGGGGCATGATGAATGAGCCGCAGTGCAGCGCTCGGATCATGGCATCGACGAAAACCTTGTCCTGCAGGCGGCAGCCCCAGCGGGCGTCGAAACTCACGTACGGCACGCCGGACATGTGCTCCACGCCGCCGGCGAGCACCGTGTCGGCCATGCCGGCCTGGATCATCGCCATGCCGGAAAGGACTGCTTCCATGCCTGAGATACACACCCGGTTGACCGTCACGGCGGTCACTGTTTCAGGAATGCCGGCCAGAAGTGCCCCGACGCGTGCGGTATTGAGTGTATTTGGGTGCTCGACACAGCAGCCGAAGCGCACGTCATCGATGATTGACGGGTCTACATTGGCTCGTTTAATCGCTTCTTTCATGACCGTGGCCGCGATGCGTGCTCCGATCACATCCCTCAGGGAACCGCCGAAAGTTCCGATAGCCGTTCTGCAGGCTGACACGACAACCACTTCTTTCATTATGTAATCTCCTTCTCTTTAGTGATGATAAACTAACTGGTAATTAATCGAAAAACCTCAAGACCCCGGACAGAAATGTTACAGATCGGCGGTGTGAACCGCAGGACTGGAAAAACTGTATTTCCCTAAATCAAAGAAGTATATATTGTCAAGATAAATTCGGTCAGACGGGTAGTCGGAGGGTTAGATGTTTTTATGATTGGAGGAACGGAAAGCAGGGGGAAATCAGAAGTCCGGGAAGAGGGAATGGTCCTGGAGCGCCGCACCTCGGAAAAATACCAAAGACGGTGTTTTCGAACACCTCAAAAATTTTGAATTGTTCCCAAAGGAAAGAACGACCCGTAAGCGATGCTTGCAGCACAGACGCACTTTTGCAAAATAGTTACTGAATATATCTTTGACGGCTTTGCAAAGCCGGACGTCGCCAAACATAGCGGCATTTTGTCCGTTCCCATCGGAGATAATTCAATACCCGATATTCCCGGTGAGTTTTTTCTCCGGCCGCCCGGATTCAATTTTAGCTTAGCGCTGTTTCCGTATCAAACAAAATCCCCGGGACACACAGGCTCGATTATTTTTTATGATCGCGGAAAAACCCCATCAGGAATTCCGTATCTTTCGGGGAAAGATCAAATCTGGCCGCCGCGCTTTCAATGAGCTTTAATTTTGGCTGGGAGGCGTTTTCTTCCAGGCTTGCAGAAATCCATTTAATGGCTTTTTGAACATTTTCAGAATCCGGCATAACTGTCGACATAATTTATCCTCCTTGTGGTATAAATCATTCCCCGCAACGTCTGGGAATGATGAAAGCATGATGTGAAATTCATACTACAGAATGAGTAAAAAATTAACTTAATTTTATCTTGTTTGCAGGTTTGCACAGGCACGGTATTTGTCCCCGGAAAGAGCTGAAACGCAAAAAATGGAAAAAGCAATTGTATCAGGAGGCAGTTTGAAGTAAAGATGTCAACAAATAACAAATCAGCCATTAAAAATCGAGATGTGAAAGGAGATGAATGATGTCAAAATCAATCAAGGGAACCAGGACGGAAAAAAACCTCTTGGCGGCTTTTGCGGGCGAGTCGCAGGCGAGAAATCGCTACACTTTTTTTGCAAGCGTGGCCAAAAAAGAAGGTTATGAGCAGATTGCGCATTTATTCCTTCAAACCGCCGAAAATGAGAAAGAACATGCCAAAGTGTTTTTCAAATATCTTGAAGGGGGAGATCTGGAAATACAGGCATCTTATCCAGCCGGTATTATCGGTGACACCAAGGCGAACCTGTTGGCGGCCGCAGAAGGAGAAAACATGGAATGGACGGTACTGTATGCCGAAGGCGCTCAAGTAGCCAGAGAAGAGGGTTTCCCGGAAGTCGCCCGTTCCTTTGACCAAATCGCCAAAGTGGAAATGTTTCATGAAGAGCGTTATCGAAAACTGGCGGCCAACATTGCCGCAAGCGAAGTATTCAAAAAGAAAGGCCCGGTCAAATGGCATTGCATCAACTGCGGCTATGTCTTTGAAGGAGCCGAGGCTCCCAAAGAATGCCCGGCCTGCAAACATCCACAATCCTATTATGAAGTTCTTGCGGAAAATTATTAAACGAATCTTAAATGAACTGCAATCCAGGACAGCCCGGTTTTTCCGGGCTGTTTTTTCACTGTATCGGATCAATGCGATGGCAAAGCTTGTAGATGTCGATTTAATCCGGTGTCTTATTTCGTCGGGCTTGACAGTGAATGGAAAATGCCCTAGATTGGCGCAGTTTTTTCACAGGAGCAGCAGTATATGTCCACAAAAAAGCAGCGCCGGTCGCAAAACTTTAAAGACAGGCAGAAAAAAAAATCTACCCGCATCGCCTACCTGGGTGCAATCATCGCCGGCGGTGTTTTACTGCTGGTAATTTTCTTCGTTATCCTGTTTAACGCCGTCTTTCCTCCCATGGGCATGGAGGCGGCAAAAAGGAAAGAAAAGACGCAGATTGAAATTTTCTTCTCTGACGCTCAGGAACGTCACCTGGTCGCTGAAAAGCATTTTGTTTATAAAGAGGATGATGCGGTCGGACAGGCCGAGGAAGTGGTCAGGGCTTTGCTGGAGGGATCGAAAACCGGAAAAGTCAATACTTTCCCGCCAGGCGTTACTCTAAAAGGGGTTAAGATTGAAAAGGACGGCACGGCACAGGTGAATTTCGGGCCTGAGCTTGTACGCGATCATCCGGGCGGCAGCGCCGCCGAGATGGCGACAATATATTCATTGGTTAACTCGCTGGCCGCCAATGTTGACAAGATAAAGGCCGTAACAATAGTTGTTGACGGAAAGCCACTTGCCTCACTGAAAGGTCATATCTCCACACGTGGTTCTTTCAGTCCCGACCCGGATCTGCTGGTGCAGGCCGCAGAAACAAAAAACTGATTAAAAGTATGGCAGTCAAATCCAAAATATCACGCATACGCAACATCGGTATAGTCGCCCATATTGATGCGGGCAAGACGACGGTCAGCGAAAGAATTCTTTTTTATACGGGGAAGTCTTATAAAATGGGCGAAGTTCATGACGGCCAGGCGGTTATGGACTGGATGCCCCAGGAGCAGGAACGCGGTATTACCATTACCTCGGCTGTGACCACCTGCATGTGGAAAGATGCCGAAATTCATATCATCGATACCCCCGGCCATGTAGATTTTACAATTGAAGTGGAGAGATCCCTTCGGGTGCTCGACGGAGCAGTGGTCGTTTTCTGTGCTGTTGCCGGTGTCGAGCCTCAATCGGAAACGGTATGGCACCAGGCGGACAAGTACGGGGTTCCCAAGATTGCCTTTGTCAACAAAATGGATCGTGTTGGTGCGGATTTTTTCAATGTCATAAAAATGATGCGCGAACGATTCACTTCCCTGCCTCTGGCGGTACAGATCCCGGTGGTGAATGAGGGAGGTTTTTCCGGTGTGATTGACCTGATCACGCACAAGATGCTTGTCTGGGATGAGGATACGCTGGGTGCCGAATACCGGGTGGTTGAAATTCCCGGGGAGTGCGCCGCCCAGGCCCGCGAGGAGCGTGAAAAAATAATTGAGGCGCTGGCGGATGCCGATGACCTCATTGCCGAAAAATATCTGGCCGGCGAGGAAATAACGGATGCGGAGATTTACCTGGCCCTGCGAAAGGCCACTATTTCGCTTAAAATAGTGCCGGTGCTGTGCGGTACCGCCCTGAGGAATAAGGGCATTCAACCTGTTCTGGACGCCGTGGTCAATTATCTGCCGTCACCGGAAGACATCCCGCCTGTAAAAGGTATCAATCCGAAAACCAGAAAGGAAGAAATCCGCCTCAGTTCCGACAAAGAGCCGCTTGCGGCACTGGCTTTTAAAATTCAGCTCGATGAAGGCAGGAAACTGACTTATCTGCGCATCTATTCAGGGCAGGTCAGCGCCGGCGGCGAAGTTTACAACGCCGGTAAAAAGAAGAAAGAAAAAATTGCCAGACTTCTACGGATGCACTCCAGCAAGCGCGAGCGGATTGAAAAAGCTTCGGCCGGTGAACTGGTGGCTGTTTTGGGCCTGAAGGAAACCGCCACGGGAGACACTCTTAGTGATGAGAAATATCCGATTGTTCTTGAGCAGATGGAGTTTTACGAGCCGGTGATCAGCGAAGCTATTGAGGCGAAAACTGTCGCAGATCAGGAGAAGCTCTCAATGGCCCTGGCCAAGCTGACCGAGGAAGATCCCACGCTGAAGGTTAAATATGAGGACGAAACGGCGCAAACCGTTATTTCGGGCATGGGGGAGCTGCATCTGGAAATTATTGTCGATCGACTGAAGCGGGAATTCAATGCACAGGTCAATGTCGGCCGGCCACGGGTCGTGTACCGCGAAACGATTCAAAAGCAGACCATGGCGGAAGGTGTCTTTGATAAAGAACTCGGTGAAAAGAAACATTTCGGGCGGGTCGTGCTGGAGCTTTTTCCGGGCAGACGCGGCTCGGGCAATGACATCGTGATGGCGGTTGACGAGGAGGCAATTCCTTCCGAGTTTCACGAGTGTATAGAAGAGGGGATACGTGAGGCGATGATGAGCGGGCAACTTGGCGGTTATCCTGTAATGGATGTTGCGGTAAAAGTCACGGGTGGTGCCTACCGTGAAGGCGAGTCATCCGTGCAGGGTTACAAAATCGCTGCATCGGCAGCTTTTCGCGACGCTTTCAGGGCTGCAGATCCGATTTTTCTGGAGCCGATCATGACAGTTGAGGTTATTACGCCGGGAGAGTTCACCGGTGATGTAATAGGCGATATCAATTCCCGCCGCGGAGAAATCCAATCAGTCAATCCCAGAGGTCCCGTTTCCGAGGTTAAAGCCAACGTTCCGCTTAAAGCTCTGTTCGGCTACTCCACCGATCTGCGCTCTGCCACACAGGGAAGAGCCGTCTTCTCCATGATTTTCTCAAAATACGATAAGGTTTAGAATAATAAGAAGCTCCGCCCCGCGTACAGCGAAATCTCATTCATCGGCGAAGGGAACCAAACAAGGTTGTCAGGCCGGGCTAATCGATCCACCCGTCCCTGATGTCGAGGCGCTTCAGTTTCTCCACGAGGGTGGTGCGGTTGAGGTTGAGGAGTTTTGCCGCCCGGTTTTTAACGCCGCCGCTCATTTTCAGCGCCTTGAGCAGGAGGTCTCTTTCCACACGGATGATATGGTTGTTGAAGTCGATGCCCTCCTCTGTGAGAAACGCTGATTCCGCCGGTTGAGGGCTGCCGGAGGAGTTACGGATTTTTTCCGGCAGATCTTCTTCAGTGATGATTCCTTCCTCTTTCATGACCACGAGCATTTCCATCAGGTTTTGCAACTCGCGCACATTGCCCGGCCAGTTATACTGCATCAGATAATTAACGGCCTCCGGGGTGATTTGATCCACATTTTTCTTTTTAAGCTTATTGAAGGACATTAAAAAATGCCTGGCCAGAATAGTGATATCTGAACCCCTTTCTCTGAGAGGGGGCAGGTTCACCGGGATTACATTGATCCGGTAGAAGAGGTCTTCGCGGAATTGTTTTTCCGAAACGGCTTTTTCCAGATCCTGATTGGTGGCAGCAATTATACGGACATCCGCATTTATTGTTTTCACGCCGCCGATGCGCTCGAATTGCCTTTCCTGGATGACGCGCAGGACTTTGACCTGAAGGGCGGGACTCATATCACCTATTTCATCAAGGAAGATGGTGCCTCCCTGGGCTAGTTCGAATCTCCCCATACGGCTGCGGATAGCTCCCGTAAAAGCGCCTTTTTCATGACCGAAAAGTTCGCTCTCCAGCAGTTCTTCCGGGATGGCGCCGCAATTGACGGGGATCATGGGCAGATCGCGCCGTTCGCTTTTAAAATGGATGGCGCGTGCGACAAGCTCTTTACCTGTCCCGCTTTCGCCCGTGATCAGAACCGTGCTGTCGGAAGCGGAAATTTTGTCGATTGTCTCGAACACTCTTTTCATGCAATCGCTGTAGCCGATTATGTTATGAAAGCCATCTTTATCCTTGAGATGTTCCTTTAGTGTGAGGTTTTCATCGCGGAGGTTGGCGAAATCAATCGCACGGCTGACAGATAGCTTAACAAGATTGTCTTTGATGGGCTTTGTAATGAAATCGAAAGCACCCATTTTCATGGCGGAAACCGCTGAATTAACGGTCCCGTGCCCGGTGACGATAATTACAAGGCTGTCTTGGTTTGCTTCCTTGATTAATTTAAGAAATTCCAGGCCGTCAATATGTGGCATCCGCAGGTCGGTGATGACCAGGTCGTATTTGTCGGCAAGAAAAGCCTCGATACCCTCACGGCCATCCCCGACTGCTTTTATCTCATAGCCTTCTTCCGAGAGTATTTCCTGGAGGGTTTCTCTGCTGAGCTCGTTGTCTTCCGCGATTAAAATCTTACCTTTTTTCATCAGAATTCCTGGTGATGGATCAATGGCACTCGCAGCCAGCCGCCCGAGTAGAGGTTATATAAAGTAAACAAAAATAAAAAACAATACGAAAAAGCCCAAAAGCGTCAAAAAATGAACACTCTTCTAGAGTTTATTACCTCGGCAAATAAATATAGCCATGATATGTTTTTTGTGATATATTGTTTTCATGGAAAAAACAGACGCACGCAAACATAGTCCAGAGACACAATATGAGATCAGAAAGCAAGTGGTCCGTC
>Ga0255347_1003708_pt1 | contig 19518 bp, 12 predicted proteins | sample wastewater_treat_2_FD_192479 | JGI IMG/M metagenome (GOLD analysis project Ga0255347, IMG submission 192479) | Wastewater microbial communities from Lulu Island WWTP, Vancouver, Canada - plant24 | ecosystem: Engineered > WWTP > Wastewater > Unclassified | place: Canada: Vancouver, British...
AACCTCCGTTCCCGGAGCCCAGGGAGCTCTTGGAACACTGACGATCGTCGAAGAGAACACGCTGTCAAGCAACAACCCTGCATCCCCCTATTATATCAATGCGAGTTATCTTTCGACCCAAACTGATGCAGTCGGCGACGCGAACGTCTTTACCAATTTCGTGCCACTACACTGGTGTGTTGACTGCACGGCTTTAAACACCTTGAACATAGAGGGGCCAGTGCACGTTTATTCCAACACCAACTTGGGCAAAGTGGGAAGTGGTATCATCATGTATAACGGGCTTGACTGGAACTATGCTGGATTTACGAGCGGATGGCCAGCGGGCACCGGGGCGTATTACCTGAAGAAGTTCCTAAAACAGGAAATGGATACCTCTTGGCTCCCCTGCTCGAACACGATAATCCCGTTGCTGACTGTGGATAAGGTAACTGACAAGCCAGCGTACAACCTGAATGATCCCATTACCTTCAGTATTACCGTGACCAATCCGACCGCCTATACCGTCGAGGACGTGGTCCTTACCGAATACCCGCCGCCTGAAGTGACATTATCCCAGACAGTCTATAACCTGGGAGACATCGGCCCGGGATCTTCGGCCAACATTCCGATCACGGGAACGGTAACAGGGGTTCCCGCTGACTGTGTCGCCGAGAACGAGGTCACGGTTGTGGGTTATTATGATGGTGTCCCACTATTCACTGGCGGAGACGTTGTCTCCTTCATCATCGGGACTTGCGTCCCAAGTCCGGAATTCCCCACCCTTGTCATTCCGGCAACGACAATCGTGGGCCTTTTGGCAGTTGTAAGCTTCCTGAGAAGAAAGGATAGCTGATACTCTTATTCCATTCCCCTTTTTTTCATTTCCCGTGGAAAAGCCTCAAGGACATCCGAAAGGGTGGTGCCCATGGCCCGTCCGTGCCGGTCGGAGTGGAGCCGAGGGTTTGGGGAGATGCTCCTGGATAAACTGCTATTCTAGTTTTAAGGTGAACTTTTATTGAAAAATTGACGTTGCTGGTTCTTTCTCACGGCTGGGTTACGGGTATCTCTCAGAACTAATCGCAATTCTCCTGAAGCGATTATCGAAAAATTGATTGTATTAATTCCAGAACCCTGCAACAGGAATGGATCCACCGCCTCCAAAGGGACCCTTTTTCATATCATAGTCCCCCCCCAGCTGCTCGAGACCGGTTCGTGCCGGCTGGGTGGCTCTGTGAGTGTGGGACGGCCACGAAGACTCAAGGTTGAGTTCTCAATACCCCGGACAAACTGAATCCTGCTGGGTGTTCGTATATAATAGCCCGGATTCAAATCGCGATGGCTCCTGGAGCTCTTACCATGCCCCCGTCATCATGTTCATATAACAAACCGCTCTATCTGGTGTAAGGAGGCGTGTCATGACCATGCGACGACACCCCGCTGACGACCCGGAGCGGAGGCAGTGGCAGGACCCCGAGGCGATCCTTGCGTTAATCGGGCTCTGGGATGGTATGGTATTCGTGGATATTGGGTGCGGGGAGGGGTTCTTTGCCCTTCCTGCCGCCCGGAAAGTTGGACCGGAGGGCAGGGTCCATGCCATCGATATCGATGCCGATGCCGTTGCCCGCCTGCAGGAGCAGGCAGCGGCCGAGGGACTTGCAAACATGTCTGCAGCAGCAGGGGAAGCGGAATCGACCGTTGTATGCAATGGATGCGCCGATATCGTCTTTTTCGGCAATGACCTCCACGATTTTGCAGACCCCGGGCAGGTGGTCAGGAATGCAGCCGTGATGCTCAGGCCTTCCGGCCGGCTGGCCGACCTCGACTGGAAACCGGTTCCGATGGATTTCGGCCCGCCGCTCGAAAAACGGTTCTCCATCGCACGTGCAAGGGGCCTGATCGAATCGGCCGGGTTTACCATCCTCTCGATACAGGACGCCGGGCCGTACCACTACCTCGTCGAGGCTGAGAGGTAAGAGATATCCCCCCTTGACGGAAATGGTTCGCTCAATGCGAATCTGATGAGGAGATCGCTGGTCAAATGGTACCGATTTGTGGAGAAGAAACCGGTGATTGGGATCGCGATGATATGAGAGCACAATCTCGACAACCGGCGGGATGGCCCCTGTACAGACCAGTACGAATGCGCATAAGGTTCTATGGTCAGGCGCTCCGATAATCGCACTCTTGCAGTCATCAGTTAGAAACCAATCGCTCCATGCCGGATACCTTAGATTATTAACCGGCGGGTGAGAGAGCTGGGTAGGGTGAAAAACCATACTCATCGATGCACGGGTACGGCCCCCGTACAAGAGCCTGATGCAGGTCCTGGCGCCGGAGCCGGGAGCACGGCCATCGGTAAAACGCAGTCCCCTGGTGAGCGGGTACGACCGGACCCCCTCCATGACGCAGAAATCCTGCGAACTTTTTATTGAGGAGATGGATGCGGCTGGAGTGGACAGGGGTTTTCTCGTCGGGAGGCAGGCCGGGCACCGCATCATCCTGAATGATGACATTGCAGAACTCCGCGATATGTACCCTGACCGATTTCCGGTCGCCCTCGCGGGGATCAACGGGGCCGACGTGGAGTCAGGAGTAGATGAGATTGAGCGGACTCTCCGGGAGCTGCAATTCAACGGGATCGCAGTCGATCCCGGGTGGTGGGTCCCGCCCCATTACGTCGACGACCCGGAGAATTATCCCCTCTACCAGAGATGCCAGGAGCTCGGCGGGGTGCTCTACCTTACCTGCAGCCTCATGCAGGGCCCTGATATCTCGTATGCTGAACCCTTCCGCATCCAGCGGGTCGCAAATGCCTTTCCTGACCTCCAGATCGTCGTTGTACACGGTGCATTTCCCCATACGAGCGGGATGCTGGGAGTCATGATCGCCAATGCACCGCTCGGAAACCTCTGGGTAATTCCTGACTTCTTCCAGTTTATCCCCGGTTTTCCCGGTGCACAGGACTGGGTGGAGGCTGCAAACCATTTCCTGGGAGACAGGATCCTGTATGCCTCATCGTACCCGGTACGCCCTCTCGGCCAGAGCCTCGCCGAGTTCCGGCGCTTCTCCTACCGGCCCGAAGTGCTCGAAAACCTCCTGGGGAGGAATGCGGCAGCGCTTTTTGGTATCCGGTGAGAGCGTGGGCACGATGACCCCCATGGACGAGAAAATAAAGGCGGAACTCCTTTCCATCGGGACCGTTGACGTCGAAGAATCCCTGCTGCCCCCGTTCCGGACATCGACGGCAGGCCCCGGGATGGGTCTCCGGTCAATCTTCTTCGCATCCGGCGGTCTTCGTGTCAGGCTGGAGGTCAGCAGGGATTCACCCCTGAAGATGGCAGGAAAGGACGGGCATGTCGTGATTTCGCGCGACAGCAGGGAGATTGCAGAAGGGGAGATCGAGCCGGTGGTCAACCACTGCCCCGGCCAGGTCTATATCACCATCAGCGAACGGTGCATCTACAACTGCCAGTTCTGCTCGGTGCCCGTTTCCGGGGGGAGGATAAAGACCAGGGAGGAGGTTCTCGCCATTGTGGAAGAAGCACGCAGGAACGGAGACTTAAAAGTCATTGCATTGACCTCCGGGATAGCACAGTCACCGGACGATGAGATCGACCGCGTGGTGGAGATCGTCAGGGACCTCGCCCCGTACGGGGTTCCTATCGGCGTCGCCGTTCACCCGGCAAAGGATTCCTCCCGGAGACTGAAAAATGCCGGGGTCACCGAGGTGAAATACAGCGTCGAGACCATGGACCCGGACATATTCAACCGCATGTGCAGGGGTGGAAAAGGGCATACCCTGGAGTATGTTCTCGAATCATTGAGAGAAGCAGTCGAGGTTTTTGGGAAAAACCATGTTTCTTCCAATATCATCATCGGGCTCGGGGAGACGGATGAGTGTGTCCGCCAGGGTGTCGAGTACCTGGCGGAGATGGGGGTCATCCCCGTGCTGCGCCCTATCTCAATCTCCCCCCTCCGGAAAGAAGAGCTGAAGACCGCTGTCCGCCCCAGCCCCGGGCGACTCATGAAATTGACCAAAATGACCCGGGAGATCCTCAGGAAATACGGTCTTTCTGCAAGCGAGTCCATGACCATGTGCCTGGCCTGTACGGGGTGCGATCTCACCCCCTGAAACCAGCATTGCAGAATCCGGGGGATTACCACGGCAGGGGAGGTCGTCAGGACGTCATCACATCGTGGGAGGGCTCCTGGCCGGGTTCATCGAAGAGATCGGGTGGACCGGGTTTCCTCTCCCAAAACTGCGGGCGCACCATGGCATCATCCTGTCGGGGATTATCCTGGGGGTCATAGGGGGAGCATGGCATGGCCTTCCCGATTACTGGGGTTCTTCCTATGCATACGGCAGTCTCTGGTTTCCCCGGATAACGCTCTGGATTGCTGCGCTCACTGCCTACCGGGTCGTGATAGCATGGGTCCATGACCAGACCCGCAGCCTCCTGCTCGCCCAGCTGATGCAGACAGGATTCGTGGCAGGTCAGCCCATTATGATCCCGGTGACATTCCCGGCAGACTTCCTGGTTTTGTATGGAACTTTTACGGTTGCACTCTGGGGTATCGTGATAGTCCTGGCCTGCAACCAGGGGACTATTCGGCATAAGGGCCGTATATTACGTGAATTGGGCAATTGACGAGGCTCCAGGGCAATTTAATCAAAACCTGTCCCCCACTTTTTCTGATGATATAAAATATCCGGTTACGGGTTTCTTTTCCTTACAGGTGTCCGGACTACCACCTATCGAAAAGAGGGAAAACCGTAAAATGGCGGTGGTGGGTAATCTTGTTGGCGCTTATTGCACGGATCTAACCGGAAGGGCATATATACCTGGCGATTCTGGTCCGGAGACGGCGTCTTACAGGCTGGTTCGATGGCACCAGCGATATGCCCGTTCAGCATGTCATTACTAAAAAAGAGTTTATTGGGATGGGACCCTCGCAACGCTGTCACGGTGGCGGCGTGAGCGCAAAACTATCGTGGTCGAAGGCATCGAGATACCATAACCGGCCGTATCCATCCGTGGCCCTTGTCCATACATGAAGCGCTTCGGAAAACGGTGCCCGGGAGCAGGACCCCAGGAGGCATGATACCGCAAAGGTTTCCTGGTAGTCGCCACCCGCGGCCAGGATATAGGCATGGGGAAGATGTGGGTGAAGAGGCGTGGGGTCCTTTGTTGCTATGGGTGAACTGCCTGCCCTCCCTGCAGCGCTCGCTTCCAAAATGTCTGCGGATACTCCACGCACCACGCTGAAATCGAAATCGGCGAAGCTATTGGGGTGGTAAGCTTTGAATTTCAGGGTTGCATTCGCCCCCGGTGCATATTCAATAAAGCCGCATGGAGTAACATCCAGTCCGGCACCTTCGACCGGTTCGACCGTCGCCTGGCAGCAGTTGTTGTCGACCCTGAGCACCATCCTGAATGCAACCGTATGGCCGGCCCCGTTCAGGATCCGGTGGTAGTCAGAGGCGGATACAGCAGTAACCGGATCGGTGCCGAACGGCGCAGCAACATTGGTCACCTGAAGGTCAATACCTTCCGCTGTCCAGTCGACAAGCGCCCCCGTATCCGTGAATAGTTCAAGTTTGAGCTCATACTTGCCTGCTGCGTCGAGTGCCTTCGCGCACGTGGTATCCCCAGTACCGAGCGTATCGGTCTCGAAGTGTGCACTTGCCAGGTCCTCCCGCTCATCAACGACTGTCCACTCGATCCCACCGGCTGGAACGGCTAATGGTCTGATCTCGAACAGGTGCGCTTCAGAACCAACGGTATGCGGCCCCAGAACCAATGGGACGTGGGCGACGCCGCCCGGAACCGGCACCGCGTAATGCCGCACCACCGTACGCGTGAGCGGAGTCCATGATCCCCGGTCCCCCTCAAGGATATCTGTCCCGTCGCTGTTCCCGCAGCGCCGGTACGACCAACGGTAGTTGGTGATACCCCTGTCATCCCGGAGTGCTGTGCGGCTGAACCACACCCGCGGCTCCAGCTTGCCCCCGAACGGTTCGTTATTCGTAGTAAGGCCTTCGTCGACGGGAGCTGCACCCGGGCCGCGGATTTCTGACATGCTGACACCATGGCCGATCGACAGGATCTGGACCACGCATCCCGGCAGGTCCGGCTCGGTATTGCATGCAGGCACCCGCTCATCCAAGATGCGGATCGTAACTTCGCTGCCACAGGCATAGTTCCAGTACGTGTGGCACCTGATGCTGGGCCGGTAAACGGTGACCGGCATACCACCGAGATTGTATTCGACCCAGAAATAGAGATCCGGCTTGTCCCCTGTGCAGGAGTAAACGATAGCCGTCCGGAAGCGCCCCAGGGCATCGGTCTCGATGACAGCAATCTCATCGCACCGGTATCTCCACCACCAGGGCTTCAGGAGGCAGAGATAGGGGATGATCAGGTGGACGTGGTCAACCAATGCTTTGCGGACTACCGGCGCTGATGCGGAGGTGAGCGCTACCCGGACATCAGGAGATAGTACGGCCGCTGCGGCCGTAGTCGTCTCGCCGGGCTCCGCGGAATGAGAATACACAGAAACCTGCGAAATCGGCACCGATAGAGAGCCGGAAGCGGTCTGATAGGTTTTTTCCAGATGTATCAGCCCCTTTCTCATCGCTGTGAAAGGCGACGGGGGCTCCGGCCAGGGAGGCTTTCTCAGCAGAGGTTCATCGACTATCTTCAGCAGGTCGTCTCTGAACCGGAAAACATCCAGGTCGGGAAGTCTCACAATCCAGCGCCATATTTTATCAACTTCACAGATGTGCACCCGGGCATTGCATATGGGAAATCCGCTATCGGCTTTGACAACTTTACCTTGGACAAAACAGAAGCAAATCGGCCACAGGTCGATGATGCTGCCAGGAATCCGGATCACTTCAACAAACTTCCCCCCACGCCTGATGACCGGTTCGTATGCCCCTATTCTCTCCATCATCCTGATTGTGGGTTTTTCCCCCCATTCCTCTACCTGGTCGGGCAGAGAGGCAATAAACAGGCGGCCATGTACCAATTCATGCTCGGTGCTTGAAAACGTGGTTTTTCCATCCGCTCCTTTTACCTCTTCCAGCAGACTGCCTGCAATATTGAACAGGAACGCTGAAATTCTACCCTTGAAATCCGGTCTCTCTTCGAGAGAGATCTTAAAGGTAGTCTTACGATCTGTTTGTTTTCTCATGGTTGCCCCCCAAAACGTTTTTTCATGCTCGTTGCCTGCAGGGTGTTCCGACTTGTGCAATTCAGAACAGGGAACACTCATCGGCCTACACCATCTGGTGCCACGAAAATGTGCCGGTGCCAAGCCCCCCCTCTGCCCCCCGTTGATCGATTGGGGAAACTTTGCAGGCGTTGTTTATCTCAAACGATATATATTATAACTATTTGCAAATACGATCTGCCATGCAGAACTTGAATCAAATATATCACCACCTCATATGAGCTGAGTTATCGTGCAGGTCACCGGGCGCCCGGAAAATATTCAGGTATACCAACGAGCGGGTTCTGGTCCACCAGGAGCCGTTGGGGTAGCCCGGTTAATAAGGGTTTTGACGCCGGCCCGGAGCCATGAAAAAAAAATAGAGGTGAGTTTCACACCGGGGTGAAATGGATCGCCTGGTCGTACAGGATCTCATTCCAGACCGGCCCGACACCTGTCTGTTTCTCGATATACGCCCTGATCGCGATGAAGACCGGGACCTCCTCCGGGATCCCAGCGGCGCCGCAGCAGGAGGGGATTTCGGTGCATCCTGCTTCTCCGTTGCAGTGGCGTGCAAATTTCCACGCGTAGAAGAGCCCTGCATTCGGGTTCCCGGGGAGATAGGAAAGGGCCGATCCGGCATATTCGTCATCGGTCACCGCCCTGACGCCGTTTAAGATCTCACTCCCGTAGATTCCCACGTTGGTATACACGACCTTCCCGCTCTTCTGGTGGTTGACGCCATAGACCATGATGAACTCATCGCCCGAGAGCGAGTAATCGCCGTTGTGCAGGAAGACAGCATCCCGGTTATCCCCCAGCGCATCGATTTCCCGCTGGATCGCATCGATCCCTTCGAAGACCCAGATATCTGTCTTCTTCCCGGTGATGGTCATTCCGCCTCCATGCCGGGCGATAATGGCTTCCCGGAGCGCTTCCTGGTCCTTCAGGAGATCGAGCTCATGGGCATCGCCGGTTCCCCTCACGATGAAACGGGGCACATCATATGGCTGCGGGGTGCGGGAGGTATTTGGAGTAAGCCTGAAAACGTGGCCGGGAGTGCTGTTTAAATATTCGTTCCCGAGCGTCTCATTTTGAAAGAAGGCCAGCCGGTGGATGAACGTGATGGTGTCGGAGGTGTTTTCGGTCCCCATCCTGATGAGCCCGGACGGGATGATGTCATCGTTCATCATAGCCGGGGAATACCCTGCCAGGAGGGCGGCCTTTCTGACCCGCTCGCTGGTCCCCCGGTCGGCAGTGGTGATGATCATGACCGGTTTGTCATACGGGCCCGGAGAGGCCTGGCCGGCAACGGTACCTGTCTTGATCCGGTAATTGTTGATGGTATCCCCGAGGCTTGCAAAGATTCGCCGGAAGGTGTTCTCTTCAGGGAACCACCGGGTCCCGATGTACGTCCGGTAGCTGAAATATTTCACTTCCGGCGGCGTTGGTCCCACGTAGACGATCGCCTCGTCGGGTTCCATGAAGTAATCCCCCCAGAGCCCCTTGTTTGCCGGGTTGACGGGGGCATCGGTGACCCTGCCACCCTGGACAAGACCCGGGTAGGGGGGGAGCTTGTAGGCAAGGTAGGGGGTGCTCGGGTTATTCCCGTAGCAGCTGGGGGTGATGTGCGCATCGTACATGGCCAAGGCATCGACCTTCTCCAGCTTTCCCTGCTGCACGGTGAATCCGTCCCGCTGCAGTGCTGCAATGAAAGCTTCAATCTTTTCCGACCCATCTTTTCTGGGAGACAGCATCACGATGAGAAGCTTTTCCTGGCCTGCATTCACCGTTGCCATGCGGTTGGCAGCCTGGTACCCGGTTTTGGACAGGGAGATTTCATAGTCCCCCGGCACGAGGCCACCCACGACCAGGGGAGTGACCCCGGCAACTTCTCCATTGACCAGGACCGTGGCCTGTGACGGTGTGGACTGGATACGCAGGCTCCCGTAGAGCGGGGCGAGTGTCGCGGTGACCATCGTTGGCTTTCCCGCGGAGATGGTCACGGTCTTTTCATAGGGGGTATAGCCGTCCTTTTCGAGGACGAGGGCATACTCCCCGGGCTCCAGGCCGGAGAGAGTGCGGGGGGTTGGGCCCTTTTCCGCCCCGTCAAGGAGGATGGACGCCCCGGAGGGGAACGACATGATGCTGAGAAAACCGGTACCCGGCACCGGAAAAGTCGGGCCGGGGCTTGTTTCCGGCCGGTCGGCATGGACGACGAAGACCGACACGGGCTGTATCCCGGTCATCCCCCCGCCTTCGTTGAGGCAGGGCCCTGACGAGGTTTCCCCGGAGACGAATGTAATGTCCAGGCCCGATCGGTCTAGCGGGTCCAGGTACTGGACGCCATCGCCGGCGTAGAGGGTTCCGCTCCATACTTCTGCTCCATTGCGGGAGATGGTGAGGTTTGCTGCACGTGCCGGGCAGATCGCCCCGCTGCAGTTCTCGCAGTCAGGTACCGGGTTCCCTGCAATCCCGTACCCGGCGACCAGCGGTGCGGGGAGCAGCGTGAGTTCTCCATAGAGATCGGTTGCGTGCAGGGCTTCGGGACCAGAAGGAGGCATCAGCAGCCCTATCCCGTCCCAGGCCCCGCCCGGGATCCCCAGGCTCCCGGCCATGACGGTAGAGCCGATCTTCAGCCGGTCAAATACTGCTTTTCCCGGCGCGGTGCCGGTCAGTGTCCTGGGGGTGACAGGTTGCCAGGTACAGGTCGGTTTATCCCCTTCAAACCTGCAGGCCCACTCGTGAGTGGCGAGGATAGTGATGGTATTATTGGTCTCGGAAAACCCGAGAACGGTTCCTCTGAAGCAAAACGCCTGGAGCTTTGCCCCAGCCGGAAGACAACAGGCGCAGAGAGAAAATATGAGGAATGCAATGAAGAGGGTTCGGGTTCGTTTCAAATGATCAACTCCGCCGGATTTCTCCGGCTTATCGTGACCGATTGTCAAACAGCTATATATGAGTGCCTATTTGGGGCGATTGTACGGCGATCATCCTTTTCTGGCCCGCATCGGGAGCATCCCCTGCGACAGCGGCAGGAGTCCCACGAATGCCTGTGCTGGTGAAGAACGAAGGGTTCGCACCCCAGGGGGATATCGAACCCGCCTGCCTGATGGAAATAAAAGGAGAGGTCCACGGCGGTCCTGATCGCCATTCCTTCATGGCACCGGCTGGTATTGCCGACGATCCTGCCTTCCACCGTGCCAGAAGAGGAGCAGGGCCGGCTGCCCCCATTATTTTCTCGTCCGGAGCCGGTCTGCGAGAGGACAGCTCCCCAGCCAACAGAGTACCAGGACACTGGCCAGGGTAAGGAGGATGACCGCAGCAATCCCCTCCATTTGCAGCAGCGTCCCGATGAACTCGCTCCCCGGGAGGTTGCGCAAGCCAGGGTAATCGAGGCCTGATACGAGGCGGGCGGCGGTCGCCAGGACAAGGACGCACGGGATGACATATTTACAGACCGGATAGACGACCCTGGCAGGGCCAGGCCCGATCTCCCGGGCCAGCACGTCCTGGGGCAGGAACCAGGTGAAGGCGACGGCGAGGAGCAGGGCGGTGATGGGGAGCCCCAGGGTCCCGATGGTCTCGTCCATGAAGTCAAGGATTCGGACCCCCGCGACCCGGAGGTCGAGGGTACTGTACGAGAGGGCGGAGGGGAGTCCGGCGAGGAGGACGGCCACGGTCAGGAATGCCGCCGTCCTTCTCCTTGACCAGGTGAACGATTCAGAGAGGGCAGCCACGCTCACTTCCAGCATGGAGACAGCTGAAGTGAGCGCGGCAAAGAAGAGCACCAGGAAAAAGGCCGCGGCAACAATCCAGCCGAACGGCATGACCGCAAAGGCCTGGGGGAGGGTGGTAAACGCCAGCTCTGCGCCGATGGTCGGCACGAGGCCGAAAGAAAAGACCAGGGGGAAGATCACGATGCCGGCCAGCAGGGCGACGGCAGTATCGGCCAGGGTGATGACCAGGGACGCGGACGGGATGCCCTGTTCGCGGCTGATATGCGCCCCGTAGGTCAGCAGGATCGCCTGGCCGACCGACAGGGAGAAGAAGGCCTGGCCAAACGCTGCGCTCCATAGCAGCGGGTCCCCGAGAACGGAAAAATCAGGTGTGAACAGGAAGGCCGACCCCTCGGAAAAACCCGGGAATGTCGAACTGTAGAAGGCCAGGACGATGAGGATAACGATTGAGACCGGTATCAGGTATACTGAGACCCGTTCGATGCCTTCACGGATTCCCCGGGATACCACGGCCCCGGTGATGACCGCGGCCCCCGCGAACAGGATGACCGGGAACCAGCCGCTCGTGAAGGCGGTGAAGGGGATATGCTCGCCGGAGAGCGAGAAGAAGAAATAACCCAGGGTCCACCCGGTAATAACGAGGTAGTAGGAGAGGATGAGGAAGACGATACCGCAGAGCAGCCAGCCGACAACTCTGAACTGCGTCCGCACTGCCCGGAGTGAACTGACCACGGTTCCCTGGAAATGCCGGCCCATGGAGAACTCGAGGACCATGAGCGGGAGGGCACAGAAGAATACGGCGATCAGGTACGGAATGAGGTACGCTCCACCGCCATTCTGGCCCAGGACCGTGGAGAACCGCCAGATATTGCCGATCCCCACCGCAGAACCGATTGCCGCGAGAATGAATCCCGTCCGCGATGACCATTTTTCCATGCCAGGACTCCTCCCGAAGGGATGGTATAGGTATGGTGAACCGCAACGAAAAAGATGTATTCATTCGGGATCTGCAGGAATCACACGGGGAAGGGGTGGAACGAGAGGACGGGCGCCGCGATTCATTTTTCAGGGACGAGGAGTCCGGGGATTCCTGGTTCAGGGATGTATCTGCCCTGCCGGGAATGACCTCACCCATGCGAGGCATGGACCAGGAAGGTCATCCCGCTTTTCCCGCTTTCCCGATGACGGGAATTCCCTGCCCCCTTTCAAAAATTTCAGCAATAGTTCCCCCCGTCATCGATTGAAAAACGTTATACGAAGTCCCGTGCAAACTGCAATTCAGGGATTATCGTAGGAAAGAGGATTCCATGACTCAATCGCTGCCATTTTCTAAACCATCCCGCATCCTGATCACCCTCGCCGCTGTCGTCCTGGTCATTGCCGGTATCAAGGCCGCAGCCCCCATCATCGGCCCGCTTGCCTTCTCGGTCTTCCTGGCGGTCATCTTCGGGACGCTCCTCCACGCGCTTGAAAGACGGGGCTATTCCACCCGTTCTTCCCTCGTCCTGACCCTGGTGATCCTCTTTGCCATTGTTGGCATCTTTGTGGTCGTGATTGCCGGATCGTTCCTCCAGCTGGTACCCGAGATCCCGCGCTATCAGGGTCAGCTCGACGAGAGCCTTGAACTGGCCGGACCGCTGCTCAGTCCTGTGGGGATCGATCCCGCATCAGTTTCATTCCAGGACCTCATCCATCAGTTTTCTGCCGGGATAGGACGTTTTATCGGCGGACTGTTCAATATGGCGGTGGGTTTCATCGTGGTCCTGATTACCACCCTCTTCCTCCTCTTCGAAGCAAAGGGCTTTTCATCCAAGCTGAAGCGGATCATCGGAGAACTCTATCCCGGTGAATTGGATCGTTTCATCGAACTCGCACAAAAGAACGTTGACTACATCCTCATCAGAACCGAGGTGAACCTTGCCATGGGGATAGGCACAACGGTCATCCTCGCAGTCATCGGGGTGAAATACGCCATCTTCTGGGGATTCTTTGCCTTCCTCATGGGGTTCATCCCCTATATCGGGTTTTACCTTGCCGTCATTCCACCCGCGATCCTGGCGTGGTTTGATATCGGGCCTGTTGCTGCTCTCGTTGTACTGGCGGGGGAGGGGGTGGTGAACACCCTGGTGGAATACGGGATGTTCCCCCAGCTTGCAGGCCGGGGTCTCGCCCTTTCCGCGGCGGTCGTGTTCATCTCCCTGTTCTTCTGGGGATGGGTCCTTGGCGCCTATGGCGTCCTTCTCGCAGTTCCCCTGACGCTCGCTGTCAGGATGGGGTGCGAACTGTTCGATGAGACCCGGTGGATCGGTGTCCTGCTCGGCCCTTCTCCAGAAACGTGATAGAGACGAGGTGCTGGGAGGATAGTGATCCCGGTCCCCGGAAGCAGAAAATCACGTTTTTCGTTCCGGTGGCTTCATCAGGGTGAGGGCAATGAGGAACCCGATGACAGCCAGGGCGAACGCCCAGGGAAACACGCCCCCGTAACTCCCGGTCGTGGTCCTGATGAACCCGGCAAGCTGCGGGTTGGCGATCGCCCCGGCACCGAACGCCAGGAAGACCACGCCGTAGCACCGGGGGTAGTCACCGGTCCCGAAATAGGTTGCCGTGGCAGTCGGTGCGATGGCCAGCCAGCCGCCGAGGCTCCCCCAGAGCACCGCAAAGGCGATGATATAGACCAGGACTACCGGGACCTGCCACATCGCCAGGGAGGCCAGGGCTATGAAGCCAAAGGTCAGCATGGCGGTGTTTCGCGGGTTGAGCCGGTCGGTGAGCACGCCGAAGACCAGCCTGCCGCCCCCGTTGAAGATGGCAAAGAACCCCACGAGGGCGGTCGCAAGGCCGGTCCCGACGTGCAGGAGTTCGGTCCCGACCGGTTTTGCTATGGAGACCGCCATCAGCCCCGCGATGCACCCGATGAAGTAGCACGTCCAGAGACCGTAGAATGCCGGGGTTCTGACCATTGCACCGCGGTTGCACTCGCAGGCCACGTGACCGCCCTCACCTGGTATGAGGGGCTTCCAGCCGGAAGGTATCCACCCGGCTGGTGGAAAAGCAAGCGGGAGCGCCAGGGGGACGGTAATGAGGATAATCCCGGCCCCGAAGATCCGGAAGGTGGCCATGACGCCGTAGGCGGCAATGAAGTACCCTGCCAGGTTTGCGGTGATGAACGCCGAGAACCCGACCCCGAACACCGTCAGGCCAACCGCGAGCCCTCTCCGGTCAGGGAACCACCGGGCGGCAACGGCCACCGTTGCACCATAGGCAATCCCGATACCGATGCCCCCGATCACCCCGTACATGAGGGAGAGCAGGGCGATGGAGGAGACCGTCGAGGCCAGTATCCAGCCAAGGCCGGTCAGGACGCACCCGGCGAGAGTGATCTTCCGGGGCCCATGGGTTTCCATGTACCTCCCGGTCAGGGCCATGGCCACGGCAAAGACGGCGAGGATCACCGAGTACGGCAGGAGCACTTCACCTGCCGTAACAGCCTGGCCGAGCTCAGTAGAAAAATAATCGGTGAGTGGTTCGACGAACACGCTCCACGAGTAGACAGTCCCGAGGCAGAGGTTGATGACCAGGCCTGCGACGACCAGCGCCCACCTCCCCTTCTCCAGGGGCATCCCCAGGAGCAATGGTGCTTCCGCGGGGGGACAATCAGGCATGAAATCACCTCCCCTGGGAGAGAACCAGGCTCGTTGCCATTTCAGTAGCCATGTTCGGGAAAAGGAAAAAAGATTTGGAAATTGTCCTGGCATAGCCTGAGTGAAGACAGCACGGGCGGGATGCTGCTGGCTGCCCCTGATATGAAAGGGTTTTGGTGAATCAACGGCTCCCCGGCCATTCTGGAGGTATGGGGTCAGCCACCGGTGGGGAAGGCGGTGCCGGTATCATTGAAAATACCAAAGGGAGTTCATGAACGAATGTAACCAAATCGCAACCTAACCAGGCCCTTATGAAGGGAGTTCCCCACGGTTGCACATCGTTGCCTGGTATGGACCGGAACCGGGACATTCCGTGAGCAACCCTTAGGTTCCCATAGCCATTTTATACATCTGTTCCGGGAGGAGAGCAGTCATCGTTTCCGTGCTGACCGTCCCCCACTGGCTGACCTGGATAATCACCCCGGCAAGAATTTCAGCAGAGGGGAGGTCAACGATGGCGACGAAATCGTAGCGGCCGATGGTATAGTAGAGGCTTATGAGGCTGCCCCCTGCCGACTGGATGATCTGTTTGGCCTTCTCATCCCGTTCTCTTGCTTCCTTCATCTTCTCGATGGCCTTATCGGTCAGTTTTCCAAGGACAATGAAGAGTGGCATAGTGAGCGGGATCGGTATAGGAATATATAAAAGTAATGGTGACCAGGGGGGAATGACAATGCTTCACGGAGGGACAATACTGTGTGCCTTCACGGATTTCCTGTCTTTTTTGACCGTACTTTCAAGGCTGCATACCCAAGAATCGCGAGGACCCCTACGATTCCAATCATGATGACCGGGTTTGAGATAACTGCGTTCAGGCCTGAAGGCTGCACGACGGCAACCCCGAAACTCATCTTGTCAGACAGCACCAGTGCACCAAGTTCGTCGCGGTACTTCACTTCAGAATCGATCAGGTAGTGTTTTCCGGGGATTGCAGACGCTGCAGAGAGGACAAACTGAACCGTCCTGTTCTCCCCCGGTGCAACGGTCCCGAGCACTGCAGAGTCCAGCACCGGCACGAGTACATGGCTCCCGATGATGCGGGCCTTCGCATCGTAGGCTGTCGTGTCGCCGGCATTCAGGAAAGTAACGGAAATCGTCTCCTGTCCGCCCGTCCCGATAGTCAGGTTCCGGGTTATCGCCTCCATGTCCGCTCCCCGCAGCACCGTGATGCCGATGGGGACCGGCTCTGTCTCCCTGGTAATCCCCCCGGAATCACGGTATTCCCCCTCGAGCACGGCAGGATACGAACCGGCACCGGTATCCTGCAGCACGGCAACCCGGACCCTGAGCGGCACCACATCACCGGGCCTGAACGTCCCGAGGTACACGCTGTCATCCACCATCCGGAAGGTGGTATTGTCGGCCGGCACGATGCGGAGCGTGACGTCGGTGCCCGCTGCATAGCCGGTATTCGCAATTTCGGCAACCAGGTATCCCTGGGTGCCCGGCACCATGTTCTCTGAATGTTCGCTGATAACTGCCGGCCTCACCTCACCCAGGACCTGGAATGTCACCGGAAGGGTCTGCTCCACCTCCTGGTACAGGGGCGTAATCGTGGTATAGTCAGCGCCAACCATGGGAATTGCGTATATATACTGGTAGGTCACCTCGAGCGGGATCTCGTAGATGCCGGGTGAGGCGTTCCGGTGGACTGTTCCCCTGATGGTGACCGGGACCTGGCCCAGGGAGGCGATATCCCCGGCTACCACGGGGAGGCTCTTTTGGGTGACCGGGGCATCCCCCGCACCCGGCCTGACCGTGACCCCGAGGGCGGTCGTGGGATTGTACGCCCCGGGGGAGAGGCGGGGGGCGATCTGCATTGCCGTATTTGTACCCTTGTTGGCCAGGAGAACGGTCATCTCGAACGTATCTCCCGGGTAGTACCGGGTATCCCCCGTTGCCTGGGCTACCAGGATCGGCTGCTCGCCGGTATCGAGGTAGGTGTACCCGACCGCGAAACACGGGGTGCAGCAGAGGGCGAGGGCGAGAAAAAGCCCGGAGAGCATGATGGCCGGTGAACGGGCCTTTGCGCCCGCGAGGTGGCCGGTCATGGAGGCCGTCACTTCACATCCGCCGCCCTCTTTCTGTACCACCAGGTCACTCCGGCACCGATGGCCAGCGCGAAAAGGACCACGAGCGCGATGAGCCAGTTGTTGGACGGTGGCTGGACATCGAGAATCACCGGGATGTTGTCGGAGGAAAACGCGGTGCGGTACGCGTCGATATACTCGACTTCCGAATCCACGGAGTAGGTCTTGGGTGTTGCCCCCCCATCGGTCCTGATGCTGAATACCGCGGTAGCAGAGTCTCCCGGTCCCAGGGTGCCGAGATAGGCCGTGTCATCGTCGCTCGAGAACGGATCGATCACGCTGATCCGGGCCCGGGCGTTGAATACCATCGAAGTCCCGATATTCCTGTAGGTCACGTTGAAGGTCTCGGTCTTTCCGGGGTGGAGGACCGGCGGTGGACTGGTCCGTTCGAACTGGACTTTCTCACCGAGCATCACCCCGGCGCTGACCTGGGGGGAGGTGATGGTATTTCCCTCGAAGTCGCGGTATACCGCGTACAGGGTCACCGGGCAGGGCCGCGTGGGATCGGCATTCGGCGAGATCGCGACCTTGAACCGGGGCCGTGCCGTTGCACCGGGAGGGAAATCCCCGATAAAGACCCCGTTGGTGAACGGGACGACAGGGCTTGCACCTTCCGGGGAAAGGTAGACGGACGTGCGATTGCCGGTGTCCTGCCCGGTATTCCTGATAGTGAAGGTGACATACCCCTCGCCCCCTGCATGCAGGAAAGTGCTGAATACATCTTCCACCGACAGGATGACCACCGGCCTGATGACCACCGGGACCGGGAGGGAGATATTGGCATCCTTGAAGGTATACTGGACCGTTCCGAGGGCCTCCTGCTCTACCCGGGGGACATACCGGTAGGTGACAATCGCCTGCATCGTGTACCGGCCTGCGGTCGCGTCCTGGGGGACCTCGACAATGAATTCTGCCGGGACTACCATCCCCGACGCGATATCCCCCACAATCTGCGGGTTCGACTTGACCCTGACGGGTGCATCACCCGGCACGAGCTGGACCGTGGCGAACTTGGCAGTCGTCGGGAGGTACTCCGGCTGGAGGGTGTACACATTGTACGATTCCATCGTGATAGTCCCCTTGTTCTGCAGGACCAGCGGGAGATCCACCGTTGTCCCGGGGACCAGTTCGTTGCCGGCACCGAGGGATACGAAGAGGTCGGGCCCGCCCGAGTAGTACGTGTACCCTGCCAGGCAGGGAATGGTGCAGAGGCACATGCCCGTGCAAAAAATGACAAAAATTACCAGATCCCGTTGCAGCCAAAAGCGACGCATGTCCAGTCCTATCTCCGATCTAAAGATATACGGATACGGTAGATTAATGTAACCAAAAACATCGGCTTATTTCGTTCACCCGGAAGAAGACCTAATCAGTCTCTTTTTACTAATCGTCACCCAGGAACAGGTAGGAAATCGCTGCTCCTATCAGGATTTATACCAGGCTATAGAAGGGAGCACTTCATCGGAACGACCTCCCCGGTCAGGTTCCAGGAAATCATCAATCTCCCTGGAGTATTATTCCTGGTCGATTCGTCCATACAATCCATCCCTGGCAGTCCCCTGAAATCCGAAACAGATGAAAACACATAAGAAATGACCGCTCCAGCTCTATGGTAGGAGCATCCCTCCCATGAAGGTCGAGGACCTGTTTGGCGGTATTGCGGTCCAGGTGAACCGTCACCCGAAGGCTGTTCTGGCCGTCATGGTTGTACTCGCCATTATCGCGACCGTCTTCATGGCCAGGATCCCGACCCAGTCGATGTCCGACGAGTACATGGATAAGCAGTCCCCGGCAGGCATCGTCTACGACCTCTATAACAATCGCTACGGGCAGGATACCTACATCCTGCTCATCAAGGCGCCGAACCCGGCAGATCCGGTATTCTTAAACCAGCTTCTCCTCCTTGAAGAGCAGATCGGGCGGATCGGCCGGGTCAGTTCAACATACTCCATCGCCGATATCGTTGCCGGAAGCCATGGCGGGACGGTCCCTGCAACCAGCGCGGAAGTCCAGGCAATCATCGACCAGCTCCCCCCGGATACGCGGGCGCAGGTTGTTCCCGGCCGGCAGACAGCGCTTGCCTATGTCTTCATAGACCAGGGGGTATCCACCGATGCGTCGCAGAACATTGAGCCGTTCGTGGTGTCCACGATCGGGCAGGCGTCGCTCCCCCCGGGTGTCTCGGTCGAGCTGACCGGGAATACCCCCTATAACATCCAGATCGAGGAGGCCATCATCACGAATTTCAGCCTCCTGATCATTGCAGCCCTGGTTCTCATGCTCATCGTCAAGTACCTCCTCTACGCGAAGATACGGTTCTGGATCCTCCCGGTCGTCCTGCTGATCTTCGGCCTCTTCTACACGTTCGGGATCATGGGAATCATGGGGATCCCGGCAAACGACGGGGCCCTCGCGGCATTTCCCATCCTCCTCGGGCTCGGCATCGACTATGCCGTCCAGTTCCACATGCGGTTTGACGACGAGCGCCGGCTGCATGACATACCATCCGCCCTCATCGAGACCCTGGGAAAGACCGGCCCCGCGGTCCTCATCGCGCTCGGTGCTACAACGCTCGGCTTCCTTGCGATGTTCATCACCCCCATCCCCATGATACAGACCTTTGCGAAGGTATCCATCATCGGGATAGTCTGCTGCTACATCACCTCGCTCTTCGGCTTCGGGGCGTTCGTCCACCTGCTCCGGTACGAACCAAAACCTCCGGGGAAGAGCCTCCCGGACCGGCTCATGACCGCGTACGACGCAGGGCTCTCGTGGCTCGCGGCACGCGTC
>Ga0255347_1003717_pt1 | contig 19491 bp, 14 predicted proteins | sample wastewater_treat_2_FD_192479 | JGI IMG/M metagenome (GOLD analysis project Ga0255347, IMG submission 192479) | Wastewater microbial communities from Lulu Island WWTP, Vancouver, Canada - plant24 | ecosystem: Engineered > WWTP > Wastewater > Unclassified | place: Canada: Vancouver, British...
TATTCTTGCACTGCCGCTATGCGTTCTTCATCTGTTAGCTTACTTCCTCTTGACATAAAATAACCCCCTTACAGCTTTCACACGCTTTTGTTTTTTCGTGTGTCTACTTTAAGGGGATTATATCAGAAAAACGTTCAGGGGCAAAACTTTTTATTCAGTTATTCCTTGCCTCTTCGATCTTTTTTGAGGCTTCCTCGATAGCAGCCTGAGCCTGTGAGGTCTTTTCCTTGATCTCTGCCTCAGCCTGAGCGATCTTCTCCTCAAGCTCAGCCATATTCTCGTCAGACTTCAGGTCCTCGATCTTCTGCTTGATCTCGTCGATCTTAGCCTTTGCCGCCTCATAGTCCTCGGAATCCTTCATCTCCTCAACAGCCTTTTCGTACTCTGCCTGGAGCTCCTCCTTTGCCTTCTGAGCCTCGTCCTTGATCTTGTCCCCTGCTTCTTCAAGCTTCTCCTCTATCTTGGAGCCGCCTGACTGAACGGGTATAGAGTTTCCGTCCTCGTCGAAGAACACAAGGTTGTCGATATAGAGGTCGGACTCGTTGGCGATGCCCCAGCGCATGATGAGGAAGTTGGGGTCCTCCATCTCCTCGCTCCAGCACTGTCCGCTGTCAGCCAGCAGGAACTTGAACTTGACGTGAATGGGACCCGAGGTCTCGAAGTCGTACTCGCCGCCGTCAAACTCCTGGAAATCGTACCACTTGTCACTTGCAGCAGTTACAGTACCGCCGCCTCCGCCTATCCAGCCGGGAGCTCTTACGTTCTCGGCGTCATTGGTCTTGAGACCGTCCTTGGTAGCCTGAGCGTACAGGTCAAACTCTATACTGCGCACCTTCGCGGCGCCCTCAGCGCCCAGCAGCGGCAGCACACGTATGTCTATCTTCTGCACCTTGCCCGAAAGTGGAACCGAATTGTCGTCGGTGAATTTCAGCATTTTATTGCCCATGAGCTCCTCAACGGAAAGCTCGCCCACAGCGCAGTCCTTGTCATCGGTCTTGACCTCGGCGAAGTCGAAAACTCCGTCATCGAAGGTGATGGCGTTGGGGTCGTCAGCCTCTACGGGCGTAGGGGGCTGCTTCTCCTCTGTGGTCTCCTCCTCGGTGGTCACCTCTGCGGTAGTCTCTGCTGCGGTGGTGGTTGTATCCTCGGACTTCTCGCCCGAATCCTTCTTGGCGCAGCCCGCAGCACAAACAGCAAGTGTCAGAGCCGCAGCGCCAGCCATTAATTTTTTATAGTCCATATCTGTTTCTCCTTTTTACGTTACAATGTGAATGGTCTGTTTTTACACCCTCATTGTAGCACAAAAACAAAGGCGTGTAAAGTAACATATCATACAAATCCCTACACTTTTTTTAATACATTATACACAAAAATTGCGGTCACAGTTATAGTTTGACCAAATATTGCGACAAGTATTATTTCTTCTCTCTGTTCTGATACAGCAGCTCCACAGTCTCCCTCATCATGTCGAAGGGACGTATTTTCGGAGATATTTTCACGGAAACGTAGGACTTGCCCACGCCGTTGAAGGTTATCCTGCCCTTGTAAGCCTGCTGGAGGGCGGCTATCTGCTCGGGCACAAGGTACTCGGTATAGAAGTACATAGCGCCGTTCTTCTGGGAGATTTCGGTGATACCCATGTGTGCCGCCTTGTTTCTCAGCAGGGAGACGTCTATGAGTCCCACCACCGATTTCGGCGGGTCGCCGTAGCGGTCTATGAGCTCGTCTATGAGGTCGGACTTGTCGCTGTCCTCGTTGACCAGCATTATCTTGCGGTACATATCTATACGCTGATTGAGGCTTGATATGTACTTCTCGGGGATATGGGCGTCTATCTGTATATCCACAAGGCACTCGGGCACCTTCTCGGGCTGAATGCCCTTTTCCTCAGCGATAGCCTCGGAGAGGAGCTGCAAATACATATCATATCCCACGGCTTCCATGTGACCGTGCTGTCTGCCGCCCAGGATACTTCCCGCGCCTCTTATCTCCAGGTCTCGGAGGGCTATCCTGAAGCCGCTTCCGAACTGTGTGAACTCCCTCATGGCATTGAGGCGCTTTGTAGCAATCTCCGTCAGCACCTTGTCGCGCTGATAGGTGAAGTAGGCGTAGCCTCTGCGGTTGGAGCGTCCCACACGTCCGCGTAGCTGATAGAGCTGCGAGAGACCGAAGCGGTCGGAGTCCTCGATAATAAGGGTATTGACATTGGGAACGTCCACACCTGTCTCGATGATAGTGGTGCAGACCAGTATATCCACCTCATGCTCCACAAGCTGCTCCCATATATCTGACATCTCGTCCTCGCTCATCTGACCGTGTGCAACAGCGATACGAGCCTCGGGAAGCAGCTCCTGCAAGCGTGAAGCGCAGGCGCGGATAGTCTCCACGCGGTTGTGGATATAGTACACCTGTCCTCCGCGGCGGAGCTCCCTGACGATAGCCTGTATTATGGTACCCATGTTATACTCGATGACATAGGTCTGAACGGGGTATCTGTCCTGAGGAGGCTCCTCGATGACGGACATATCCCTGATGCCGCTCATTGCCATATTCAGTGTACGGGGAATAGGCGTAGCGGACAACATCAGCACGTCCACGCCCGTAAAGCTCTCCTTGAACTTCTCCTTATGGGCAACGCCGAAACGCTGCTCCTCGTCTATGATAGCCAGTCCCAGGTCCTTGAAGACCACAGACTTCTGGATTATCTTGTGAGTACCGATGATGAGGTCGATACGTCCCTGTTTCAGCTTCTTTATTATCTCCTCCTGCTGCTTTGGAGAGCGATAGCGGCTGAGCAGCTCTATGTTCACGGGGAAATGCTCAAATCTGCGGAGTGCCGTCTGGTAGTGCTGATAGGCAAGGACTGTCGTAGGCGCAAGTATGGCGCACTGCTTGCCGGAGAGCACACACTTCATGGCAGCTCTCAGTGCCACCTCGGTCTTGCCGAAGCCCACGTCGCCGCAGAGCAGTCTCTCCATAGGACGGGCGCGTTCCATATCCGCCTTTATCTCGGCGATAGACTGGAGCTGGTCATCGGTCTCCACATAGGGGAAGCGCTCCTCGAAATCGTGCTGTATCTCGTCATCGGGATAGAATGCGAAGCCCACGCTCTTTTCGCGCTTTGCATAGAGTGCGATGAGCTCATGCGCCATATCCTTTACTGCGCGTTTTACGTTGCTTCTGGTCTTCTGCCACTCGCCTGAGCTGAGCTTGTTGAGCTTTACACCGCTGTCATCTCTGGGACCGATGTATTTCGACACCATATCCAGCTGAGTTACGGGGATATAGAGCTTATCTGTGCCTGCGTACTGTATGGTGATATAGTCCTTGGTAACGCCGTCCATTTCCAGCTTTCTTATGCCGATGAACCTGCCGATACCGTGACCCGAGTGTACAACAAGGTCTCCCTCGGTGATGTCAGCAAGGGAGCGTATCTCCTCCGCCTTGTTCTTCTTTTTGCGGCGCTTTCTGCGGACCGCGTCCATAGAGCGTCCCTGAGTGATGAGAACTGTCTTGTTCTCGGGGTACTCAAAGCCGCCGCCGAAGCTGCCCGACATGAGCAGCACTCTGCCTGCTGCGGGCTCGATGCCCTGTGACAGCAGGTCGCAGGGAATGCCCTTGTCACAGAGGTCCTGCTGGATTATGGGAAGTGTCTTGTCGCTGCCTGCCGCAAGTATCATGCGGTAGCCGCGGCGATGATAGTCCTCAAGGTCCTCGATGAGCTGCTTCATCTCGCCGCTCCAGGGAGCTGTCTGCATAGCCTCGAAGCTTACCAGTCTGCGGTAGTCTATACGCTCTCCGCCCTGCATGAAGCTGCTGATATAGAGGCATACACGCTTCTCAGCCCTGTGCTGTATCTCCGCCAGCTCAAGGACATAACCGTCCAGACCCTTGCAGAGCTGACCGTCCTCCATAAGTATCTTCACGTCCTCGTTGTGCCTTGTGAGCACACCTGCGGCGGTGTCCATGATGTCGGAATAATCGCTGAAAAGCACCGCTCCGTCAATATAGTCGAAGACGGTGGAGGGCTCTCCGTAGACCAGAGGGTAGTACTTGACGCTGTGGGCAAGTATCTCCCCTGCTCTCAGCCTGTGAACGTCCGCCCCCAGATGCTCGCGTATCTGCTCCATGCGCTTTCCGCGGACCTTTTTGCACAGCTCCTCAATCTTATCGGCAAGCTCCTCGTTATCGTAGAGCACCTCCCCCGAGGGGTATATCTCTGTTTTTTCAAGGGGCTCGGTGCGGCGCTGAGTGTCGGTCTCGAACTCCGATATGGAGTCTATCTCGTCGCCCCAGAGCTCTATACGGACGGGCTTATCCGCCTGTACGGGGAAGATGTCCAGGATAGAGCCTCTTACAGAGAACTGCGACGCGCCCTCTACCTTTTCGCAGCGCTGATAGCCGCACTTTGCCAGTGTCACCGCCATCTCCTTCAGGTCTATCTCCTGTCCCTGGGAGAGCTCGATACCCGAGGCGATAAGGACTCCCACGGGGATAACCGGCTGCATGACAGCCTCTATGCTTGCGCAGATCACGGAGCAACGGCTTTTAGCCGCCTTTATGAGGGCGGCTATGCGCATATGCTCGTATTCATGGTTGGTGCTGTCAACGGGAGTGAAGACCAGCTCCTTTGAGGGGAAAAGCACAGCCTCCTCCGTCCCTGCCATCATGTTTATGTCGTCGCAGAGCTTTTTTGCCTCTGCCTCAGAGCCTGTGATGACCAGGTTTATCTTCTGACCGCTGAGGGCGTGTATGAGCTGCGCCCTGTGTATATGGGAAAGACCCGTCACAGAGACGGGTGAGATATTCTTATCGACGGCTTCCCTGAGGCTTTTGAAGCCTGCAAGCTCGCCGAACAGTTCTTTAAACAGATCCATTGTACATCTCCGTTATCAGGAATTATACTTATTCATGGCTTCATCGGTCTTGTCCTGCACCATGAGCTTTATGCACTCGCAGGCGTTCTTTACCGACTCTGCCATTTTCTCAGAGTCCTCCTTGCCGAACTTGCCCAGCACCCACTTAGCCAGGTCATAGTCAGGGTGAGGCTTCTTGCCCACGCCCATTTTTATGCGAGGGAAGTCGTCCCTGCCTGTGAGCTCGCATATGCTGCGGAGACCGTTATGGCCGCCGTGGCTGCCTTTGCGGCGTATGCGGAGCTTTCCGCAGTCAAGGGAAATATCATCGCAGACCACGATGAGGTTTGAAACGTCTATCTTGTAGAACTCCAGCGCCTGCACTATGGCTTCGCCGCTGTTGTTCATGAATGTGGTGGGCTTGAGAAGCAGGCAGCGCTTGCCCTCGATAGTGACCTCAGCGGTCTTGCCCTTGAACCGCAGACGGCTTATATCCTCCCCCAGCTGCTTTGCCAGTTCGTCCATGACCATGAAGCCTGCATTGTGGCGTGTGTTTTCGTATTCAAGTCCGGGGTTGCCCAGACCTGCTATTACATATTCTATTTTACCTCTTGCCGAGGAAGAATTTGCGGAAATCCTGTCGAACACATCAAAAATACTCATATTATCCTTCCTATCTCAACTCAAAAACTTATCTTTTCGCCCCCAGACCCGGAAGGGTCTCAAGGACTGTCAGTCCGTACTTTTCTGCGAATGCCCTGCCCTTTTCCATAGCCTCGCTGTCGCAGAGAGCCTCCGGCACATGGGCATCGCAGCCGATAATGGCGGTATTTCTCACTCTCTGAGCAATGCGGAAGAACCTGTCCGAGGGATAGTGCCTGCCGCCTGTCATGCCCAGCAGGTTTATCTCCACTGGTATATCCTTTGTTTTCAGGTACTCGCACAGCCTTGTGAAGTGCTTTTCGTATATCTCCCTGTCCCCTGTGAAGTCCAGCAGGTCCGGGTGAGCCAGATAGCGGTATCTTCCCGACTCCATGCCCTCGATTATGCGGTCAACATACTTATTGAGCACAGCCTCGTCACCTGTGGGGACTCCCATATAGACCTGACAGTACTCCGGGTCGTTGAAGTGCTGACCCATTATCATATAATCCAGGGGATAGTCCGCAAGGAGCCTGTCCTGGGCTTCGATGAGCTGGGGTATGTACTCAGCCTCAAAGCCTATATATATGGTAATATCATCGGCGTATTCATCTCTCAGGTCGGTGAGGGACCTGAAATAGCCCTCCACCTCTTTATCGGTCATTCTGATGCCCGACCTGTAGCCGTCCCCGAATACCCAGGGGCAGTGGTCGGCAAAGCCCAGCACCTTCATGCCGTGAGCGATAGCGCTCTCCACGAACTCCCTGTCCGTACCTCTGGCATGACCGCAGCGGGCGGTGTGGGTATGGTAGTTTGCAAACAATGTCTATTCTCCTTTCCCTCGGGCTCATCTCTGCCTGAGGAGCACCTCCGCGATGTCTATATCCTCGGGAGTGGTTATCTTTATATTGGTGTAGTCCCCCACGGTCATGGCGACCTTGCCGCCGATAGCCTCTACAAGCTGGCAGTCGTCTGTGAAGTCCAGACCGTGCTCCAGAGCGAAGTCGATCCCCTCAAAGTAGAGGTCACGCTTGAATATCTGGGGAGTCTGGGTGATATACAGGGAGCTTCTCGGAGGGGTATCAATGATAAGACCGCCGTCCACGGTCTTGATGGTATCCTTTACGGGAACTCCCAGAGTCGCGCCGCCGAAAACGGAGGCGTCCTTGATGACCTTCTCGATATGCTCGGGCTTAACAAGGGGACGGGCGCCGTCGTGGACTGCCACAAGGTCGGTGCCCTTTGATATTTTCTTAATGCCGTTGATGACGCTCTCCTGACGGGTAGCGCCTCCCGTAGTACAGGCGGCAAGCTTTGTGATGCCTGCGGCTTCTGCCTCAGCCTGAATGGCGGGAATATCGTCCTCACGGGCAACGATGATTATTTCGCTGACGCTTTCGCAGACCTGAAAAGCCTGCATGGTAACGCCGATGACCTTTCTCTCTCCCAGGGGGAGGAGTATCTTATTAACGCCGCCCATTCTTGTGGAATTTCCTGCGCATACAATAACAACGGAAGTTTTCATAGCAATATCTCCATTATGATTTCTGTACGTTACCGCATAAACGGTACCTTATTATTATAATATACCTTAAAGATGATGTCAAATCAGAATTTGCCGCTGAGCGAGCGGCGGCGCTAAGACGTCCGTGTATCAACAAAAGGGCAGTTGCTCCTCGACGCGGGGAATGCTTGGGGCGCTCATGAACGGGATTCCAAAGGGACTCTGTTCCTTTGGCGGAGTCCAGAGGCGGCGCCTCTGGCAGGGTTCAAGGGGCAGAGCCCCTTATTACGTCAGGCGCCTCGCAAGGGGTGAATCCAAAAACAGTCCGGTGGACTGTTTTTGGAGAGGGGACGCCTTGTAAGAGAAGGCGTCCCCTACATTATGCTAAGGGCTAATGGCTCAAATCATAATTTTGCTTCGCAAAATTATGATTTTCCAGGATAAACAAATGCCCCCGGGTGCTTTGCAGCACTCAGGGGCAGAACTGCTATATGCTCATCACTGCATAGTCACGGCGAAGCATACGCTCTCACCGGGCTGATTGATGATATTCAGCTTGAACTTGTGCTTGTCGATAATGGACTTCGCAATGGCAAGACCCAGTCCGTAGCCGCCTGTTGCACGGTTTCTCGACTCATCGCTGCGGAAGAAGCGCTCAAAGATCTTGTCCTGATCCTCGATCTTGATACCCTGACCTGTATTGAATACGGACAGTACCTTTTTGCCGCCTATCTTCTTCAGCGAAACTCTTACCGTACCGCCGTCGTTTGAGTATTTCAGCGCATTGTCGATGAATATGGCAGCCATCTGCTTAACGTGCTTTTCGCTTCCGCAGAGCATGATGTTGTCGTCCACATCCACCTCGAACTTCTTGTTGCTCTCGAATGCCTGACACTCGAAGGGCAGGGCTGTATTGATGATAGCCTTGCTCATATTGAAGTACTTGTACTCCAGCTCAACGGTGTTGTTCTCAAGCCTTGTAAGGTTCAGAAGGTCATTTACCAGCACGTTCATGCGGTCTGTCTGGGATTTTATGTAATTGAGCCACTTGTTCTCGCCTATCTCGCCCTGAAGAACATCGGAATTTGCAGATATTACCGTAAGGGGAGTTTTCAGCTCATGGCTTGCGTCCGATACGAACTGCTTCTGCTTGTTGAAGGCTATCTTGATAGGCTGTATGCTCTTTTTGCTGAGGAAATACGCCAGGATCGACAGTATTATCATAGCGATCGAGCCGATGATGATAGTAGTGCGCTTGAGCTGTCTGAGCATATCCATCTCGTAGCTCTTGTCGGTCAGGACTATGAGGTTTCCGTTTGACTTGTCAGCCTGATAGTACTGATAGGAGTGATACATACCCGTGTCGGCGTTTTTGTCCAGTATATCGGTGATGCACTCCTGAGCTGCATCTGCCTTCAGGTCCTCGTTATAGAGCTTTGCAAGGTAATTGCCGTTTTTGTCGGACATGAGCACGAAGAAGTCGATAGAGCCGAGGCTCTTGGGTATGGGCTCCACCTTTGAAGCACTTACGGGACTTGCCTGGGGAGCGGACTTCCTGTTATCCTTCCTGCTCTCATAGTTCACCTCGTCGCCGTCTTCTTTGTTTGACAGAACGGTAAAGCCGTCAAGCACGTCCTCGCCGCTGTATACCGTCTGCATGAGGGTGAACTCGTTCTCCTCATTATCCTGTACCTCGCCGCCGTGCTCCTTTTTGTAGCTTTCGTAGTCGAAGTCGTCCTTTTCCTTATCATTTTCCTTTTCGTTGCTGTACGCCTTGGGAGCCTGTCCCCACTGCTGCTGGTTCCAGGGGTTGAACGGACTCCAGGGACTCCAGGGATTCCAGGGATTCCACGGGTCATAGTATGAGCCCCAGTTCGGGTCATACTGCCCCTGTCCCCAGTCGCCCTGACCGTTCTGGTCGCCGCCGCCCCAGCCGTTCTGACCGCCCTGGTCACCGCCGCCCCAGCCGCCGGTCCAGCCGCCGTTGTTATTGCCGCCGTTATCGGGGACTGTGGGTGCTGTCCAGTCGGAGTGATTCTCCTGAGACTGCTGAGTCTCAGGCTGTCTTGGCTGAGTTTCGGGTTGTCTGGGCTGAGTTTCAGGCTGTCTGGGCTGAGTTTCGGGCTGCTGGACCTCCGCAGGTCTCTGCTGCTCGGACTCCGGCTCATCATAGTTATTCTCTTCGGGAGCTTCCGTCCTCTCCTCAGCCTCTGTGGTAGTACCTGTTTCGGAAGTCTTTTCCGCAGTAGTCGATGTTACCGTAGTGGGGACCGCAGAGGTCTCCGTCTCCGTAGTGGTGGCGGCGGGCTCGGTCTCCTTTTTGGGAGGCTCAGCAGGTCTGTCGTTCCTGGGCTCGCCGTTGTCCGGCGGAGTGAACATGAACTTCAGCTCCTTGTCGTTATACTCCGTACCTGCGGCTATCTGCATGAGGACCTCCTTTGACTGTCCTCTCATGACCGCCTTGGTGATAACGTTTATTGAGCTTATGAGCGCGATGAACACCGCAAGGAGTATGCTCACTATCATAGTGAACAGCTTCATCTGCGCTTTTCTGAACATCTGATCGTTATTTTTCTTTGACATAGAAGCATTCCTCCTTATTCAAGCGAATATCCGATGCCTCGGGCAGTTTTGATCTGAACGGGAGCAGATATAACAGAGAGCTTTTTCCTCAGGAAGGATATGTATACCTCGATGTTGTTGTACTCAACATCGCTCTCATAGCCCCATATCTTCTCGATTATGCGCTCCTTGGGGAGTATCTGGTGGGGATTGGAGATAAGCAGCTCCATTATCTGATACTCCTTCAGCGAGAGCTTTACGTCATTTCCCTGCCACATTACAGAGCAGGTATTCTTGTTGAGCTCAAGACCGTTGTAATCCAGCCTGTGCTCATCAACTATCTCGCCCTTTCTTCTGGTGAGGGCGCGGACTCTTGCCAGCAGCTCACCCGTAACGAAAGGCTTGGTAAGATAGTCATCGGCGCCGCCGTCAAGACCGTTTATCTTGTCCTCGATCTCACTTCGTGCGGTGAGCAGCAGGACGGGAGTGTTTATCTTCTCCTGTCTCAGCTTTCTCAGCACCTCCAGACCGTTCATGCCGGGAAGCATGATGTCCAGGATAATGCAGTCGTAAACGCCGGTCATAGCGTTATCCAGACCGTCTATACCATCATAAGCGGTATCCACATTGTACATATTTCTTTTAAGGATCTCAGAAAGAGCATCCGCAAGCTGCATTTCGTCCTCTACCACGAGAAGTCTCATATAAATTCCCCCTTGGAAAAAAGCTCCGCCCGCAAGGTGTGAGCCTGTATCGTCACAAATAAGAGCAGACAATTCCACTCTACTATTATTATATCACAAATTATTGAAATAAGCTTAAAACTTGCATTAGTTCAATATATTGATTAGGAAAATTTTCTGCATTGTTTTTGTGCATATCAACAGTTTTACATTTTAGCTGCTAACAAATGTTGACTAAGTATTAAATTTGTGTTAGAATTGAATATGCAAACAGGCGAGAATAATTTACTGTTTTTACTCATTATTAAAACCCGCAGGACAGGGGGGCTGATATATGATATCACCGACAGAACGTAAAAAGATCGGTTTTTCTCTGCTGTCATCCCACAGCACAGAGATGAAAAAGTACGTTGATGTGTACGCTTTATACATTGAAAAGGGTTATACCAAGGATCTGTGCGAAGCCTACGCAGACGCCTTCATCGACAATGCGAAGAAGCCCTCGCCTTTCGATATAGTGCAGCTGGCATCGCTGTACGACAGGATCCACGATTACAAGACCTCTTATTTCTATCTTGAAAAGCTCGAAGACAAAAAGCTCAGCGGCGACGAGAAATTCGGCTTCTGCACGGAAATGCTCAAGACCATCAGCAAGATCGGCAACTGGCGTGACGCTGTGGACTTCCGCACTAAGAATATAAGCTTCTTACAGAAGTATACCACCAAGGCAACTCCCCAGCAGGAGGCAAAGCTCTACATCGCCCTTGCGCTGGCGGACTGTGCTTCAAAGGACTACCAGCAGGCACTGAAGCTCCTGAAATTCGGCTATAAGCCCCAGGGCAGCAAGGATCTGACTCTCCTTGAGATCTTCATCACGGTGGTCTACATTTTCGCAAAGGCAGGCGACGAGGAGGGGCTTGACGGCGCCCTTCAGAACGCAGAGAGCTGTCTCAGGCTGTTCAAGCAGTTCGACTTTGCATGGCAGGGCTCCTACTACCGCAGACGTATCGAGGACGCAGCCAACGGAATATTATAACAGAGAGCTCCGGAGACACACTTCGGAGCTTTTTTGTAGCACAAAAATCGTTAAAACAAAAAAATATATGAAAAATTTCCATATGAATTATGAACTTTTTGAAAAGAGGATTTTTTACATAATTTAACCAGTAACTTAGAGCTGTATAATCCGTTCCCGATATTACAAATTGTTAAAAACCGTGGTTTTTAAAGCACGAATTGTATAAACGCCCGAATCAACGTATCTGCGTTGATTTCCGAGCTCGTGCAGCGCCCCTGAAAAGCTCCTGATACAGCAAAAAACGCATATATTAACGATATATTAACAGATAATATTTATGTTTTTGTTCATAATTGCTTAATATAAATAATTGAATTTTATTTAGCAATATAGTGCTAATTTAGGGCAATATAATCAATTGAACTTTCTTCTCTCATGGGCTATAATACAATTGTTGGAAGAACAGAGACCGAAAAATCGGTCTCCATCCACCACATAATTACATCAAGATATATTATGTGTCCTGTAACAAAATCGGCAATTATATCCTGTTTTTGCTTGATACGGTTTTAACTCCGCCGTATCCATGTCACATCAACCAGTTCCAAAAGACATCTTACTTATTCACAACTGTTATTAAACATTAATGCCTATAATATGTTTAATCGCCTAAGGCAGTTTCTCGATCGCTTGAAACGTCACAGCAGTAGTGATAACACAGCAAAAGGATATATGGCACTACGGAATTTGTGCCTGCCGTACGGCATCTGCGTATAGAGGGTGCGCAGCCGCCAACTCGATAGCGACCTTGATTGGCTTTTGAGAGGGTGTCAATGAAGGTCGTTATTATTTTGCCAGTTCCGGTTCTATACCTATATAAAAAAGACTGTCTCAGGACAGCCTTTTTTACTTTTATTTTTACTTTCCGAGCTTGCTCTTCAGCTTTCTGAGGGTGTAGCCCTCGTTTATCTTCATGACGCCTCTGTCGATAGCCAGTGCATAGTCAGGAACGTCCCTTGTTACGGTGGTCCCTGCGGCTGTGTATACAGCCTTGCCCAGCTTTACGGGAGCAATGAGGTTGGTGTTGCAGCCGATGAAGCAGTTATCACCGATAACACAGCGGCTCTTGGCGATACCGTCATAGTTTACGGTAACTGTTCCGCAGCCGATGTTCACGCGCTTTCCGATGTCGCTGTCGCCCACGTAGGCAAGATGTGCGATGGCAGTCTTTTCACCGATGGTGGAGTTCTTTATCTCCACGAAGTCGCCTATCTTGGCTCCCGACTTCACAACGCTGTCGGGACGGATATGAACGTAAGGACCTATCTTTACGCCTGCCTCTATCTCCGACTCGTAAGCCTGAACGGTGTGGAGGTTTACATCGTCGCCTATCTTACAGTTCTCCACCACGGTATTGGGACCTATCTTGCAGTTCCTGCCGATGGTGGTATTTTTTCTTATTATAGTATTGGGAAGTATCTCCGTACCCACGCCTATCTCAACGCCGCGCTCGATTACAATGCCGTCTGTGCAGGTGAACTCAACGCCGTTTGCCAGATGCTTTTCGATAACAGCCATTCTCGCATAGGTATTCAGCTCAAGGAGGTCCTTTCTGTCGTTGGCACCTCTGATGATGTCAGCGTTCTCGGACTTATAGGCGCCAGCGTTCTTGCCCTCAGAGAGAGCGATAGCGATAGTATCGGTGAGGTAATACTCATTCTGTACATTATTATTGCTGAGCTTGCCCAGGAGCTCGATGAGGTCGGCTGTCCTGAACCAGTATGTGCCTGAGTTTACTTCCTTTATCCGGCGCTGCTCCTCGGTGGCGTCCTTCTGCTCAACTATACCGCTGATACCGCCTGCCGAGCGGATTATCCTGCCGTAGCCGAAGGGATCTTCCAGCTCCGCAGTGATGACTGTGACAGCGTTTTTCTGCTGCTTGTGTATGATAAGGGACTCCTTTATGGTCTCGGCGTCGATGAAGGGAGCGTCTCCGCAGAGAACGAGGGTATTGCCGTCCGTATCCTCCTCAAGGAAGGGCACAGCCTGCTTCACCGCATGGCCTGTACCAAGTCTCTCTGCCTGGAGCACGGTCTTGTACTGACCGCCCAGATACTCATCTATCATCTCGCCCTTGAAGCCCTTGACCACGCATATATCCGTAAGGTCTGCTGCTTCACAGGCAGATATTACCCAGCGGAGCATAGGCTCGCCCAGCACCTTGAAAAGAGGCTTGGGCATTTCCGCCTTCATGCGCTTGCCCTGTCCTCCTGCTAAAATAACCGCTTTGTTCATTGTGTTTTCCTCCTGCATTTTAACTTTCAGATTTATTTTCGGGTGGGAAGTTCTGCTTCAGATAGTCCTTCAGCATATCTTCCACATAATTGTTGTGATAGCAATCCTCATATATTTTAAGTTCTGCATCTGTACCATGTGAGGTAAGTCTTTCATAAAGCGCCGTTGCTTCCTCAGTCATATTTTTATTGCCGTCATAGTTATCCTCGAAAGAAGAATTTTCTCTGCCGCCTGCACATATTAATACGTTCTTATCCATAGTCTCATTGCGGTCAAAATAGTCAAATTCCCGTGTATACGCATAGGGATCTGTAATAACACTCGGATCATAAAGCTGCTCATCGAAAGAATGATAATAATTCCAGAATGCCATGCTTCCCATTATGTACCTTGCAAATGGCTGATATTCATATCTGTCTGAATTGCAGAGAGCGTAGTGAGAGAACGTTCCTCCGCAGGAATGTCCGAAAAATACGGAGCGTGACTCGTCGATCTTATAGTTCAGAGCAACAGTCCGCATGAGGTCGTCAGTAATAAAATCGAGGAATTCTTTCTGGCGAATTATAAATTTATCAAGCCGTTCTTCATCACCGCCGCCGTTCCTGTCATAATCATAACCGAGCGTAACGAATATCAGCGGCTCTATTTCACCGTCGCTGATAAGCTGGCGAAGATCAGGTATGAATTTGAACCAATACGCAGGATCTGTCATCAGGAATACAGGATATTCCTTGTTTTCATCATAGTCAGGCGGAAGTATAATATGGACGAGAAAGTCTGTGTCAAGCTGTTCATCATATATTTTTATCTCTCGAATATCATCTGTGAATTTCTTCACTTTTAGTTCCGCAGCATCTGGCATGGGATAGAAGTTACGACCGTTTTTGCTAAGACTAAAACACTTCTCAGGATCAAGGAGTGTAAACTCACGGAAGCTCGACCTTTCCTTTTCCTTTTCAGTCATGCTATCCGAGCAGATAAGCCCGTCGTAGTATTCAACGGTCACTGTTGTTGTCGGTTCCGTTGCAGGCTCTGTTTCCGTCTCTGTTGCAGTTCCCGCAGTTGTCGCGGCAGCTGTAGTTTCAGCCGTAGCAGACGAGGTCTCGCCTTTTCCCGCGCAGGAAGCAGCAGAAACCGCCATAAGTCCGCATATCAGAAGCACTGATAAAAGCTTTTTCACGTTTCAGTCCCCTGTCAGCCCTGTGACGCCTGATTATCAGCTGCGGACTCAAGAGTTGCCTCGTCCATGGGTATCAGCTTCCAGCCCTCGCCGTCAACATTAACGACGATAACGTCCTCATCGAAGGACTCGTCCTTGCCGTTCTCCGTTGTAACCACTGTCATTTTCAGCTTATATCCGTCAGATACAGTGTAGGGACCTGCGCTTACCTTGAGCATCTGGGCATAGGCGTCAAAATAAGCTCCTGCGCCCTGTATAGCCTTGTCGCTGAGCTTTACCTCTCCCGAGGTGGTACAGCTCTTGTATGAGCCTGTCGAGCCTGTTTTCATAGCGGATTCAAGCTGATCCATAAGACCGCTGTCCTTGAGTCCCGAAACCAGTTCATCGGGATACATACAGGTGAGCATCTCATTGCTCTTGCCGCCGAAAACGTTTTCGGAAAAATCGCTTACGCAGGTATCGGCAGCTGCGGGCAGAAGTCTGCTTGCAGCCTTATCGCTGTCCTTCTTGCTGCTGCATGAAACTGTTGCACAGCCCATAAGTGCCAGTGAAAGCACAGTCGCTATAATTCTTTTCATAATAAACTCCTTGTTATCCAACCGATTTTGCAGCTTTTCATATGAGCTGCCATGTATTTATTTTTACATACTTTAACAATAAATGCAAGTCTTTTTCGCAGAAAACAAAGTGGTTTGTTAAATTTTGTACAAACTGCAATAAAATAAAGGGGTAATTTTTGTCATCACATATATGGTAATTTTTTCTCAGATGTGTTATAATAGGTATAACTCGGATAATGCCCTCAGGGTTCTTGTCCGGTAATGTTAAAAATGGAGGTATACACCAATGGCAAATAAGTATTGTTACCTTTTCTCAGAGGGTAATGCCAACATGAGAGAGCTTCTCGGCGGTAAGGGCGCAAACCTGGCTGAGATGACAAACATCGGTCTCCCTGTTCCCCAGGGCTTCACGATCACAACAGAGGCTTGTACTCAGTATTATGAGGACGGCGGTATCTCTGATGAGATCCAGGCAGAGATCAATGAGTACATCACAAAGATGGAAGGAATCACCGGCAAGAAGTTCGGCGACAAGGAGAATCCTCTCCTCGTTTCTGTACGTTCTGGTGCAAGAGCTTCAATGCCCGGTATGATGGATACAATCCTTAACCTCGGTCTCAATGAGACAGTTGTTAACACGATCGCTGAAAAGTCCAACAACCCCAGATGGGCTTGGGACTGCTACAGAAGATTCATCCAGATGTATTCTGACGTAGTTATGGAAGTTGGTAAGAAGTACTTTGAAGAGCTTATCGACAAGATGAAGGAAGAAAAGGGCGTTACACAGGACGTTGAGCTTACAGCTGAGGACCTCAAGACTCTCGCTGGTCAGTTCAAGGCTGAGTACAAGGCTAAGATCGGTGTAGACTTCCCTGACGATCCTAAGGAGCAGCTCATGGGAGCTATCAAGGCTGTATTCCGTTCATGGGACAACCCCAGAGCTAACGTTTACAGACGTGATAACGATATTCCTTTCTCATGGGGTACTGCTGTTAACGTACAGTCAATGGCATTCGGTAACATGGGCGACGACTGCGGTACAGGTGTTGCCTTCACAAGAGATCCTGCTACAGGTGAGAAGAAGCTCATGGGCGAGTTCCTTACAAACGCTCAGGGCGAGGACGTTGTTGCAGGCGTTCGTACTCCTATGCCTATCCAGCAGATGGCTGAGACATTCCCTGAAGCTTTCAAGCAGTTCCAGGAAGTTTGCCAGACTCTCGAAAATCACTATCACGATATGCAGGATATGGAGTTCACTGTTGAGAACAAGAAGCTCTATATGCTCCAGACAAGAAACGGTAAGAGAACTGCACAGGCTGCTCTCAAGATCGCTTGTGACCTCGTTGATGAGGGCATGAAGACAGAGCAGGAAGCTGTTGCAATGATCGACCCCAGAAACCTCGATACACTTCTCCACCCCCAGTTCGATACAAAGGCTCTCAAGGCTGCTACTCCTATCGGCAAGGGTCTCGGTGCTTCACCCGGAGCTGCTTGCGGTAAGATCGTATTCACAGCTGACGACGCTGTTGAGTGGGCTGCAAAGGGCGAGAAGGTAGTTCTCGTTCGTCTCGAGACATCACCCGAGGACATCACAGGTATGAAGGCTGCTCAGGGTATCCTGACAGTTCGCGGCGGTATGACTTCACACGCTGCTGTTGTTGCCCGTGGTATGGGTGAGTGCTGCGTATCAGGCTGCGGCGACATCAAGATGGATGAAGCTAACAAGAAGTTTGAGCTCGGCGGAAAGACATTCAACGAGGGAGACTACATCTCAATCGACGGTACAACAGGTAACATCTACGACGGTATCATTCCTACAGTAGACGCTCAGATCGCAGGCGAGTTCGGAAGGATCATGGCTTGGGCTGACAAGTACAGAACTCTCAAGGTTCGTACAAACGCTGATACTCCTGCTGACGCTAAGAAGGCAAGAGAGCTCGGCGCTGAGGGTATCGGTCTCTGCCGTACAGAGCACATGTTCTTCGAGGCTGACAGAATCGCTGCTTTCCGTGAGATGATCTGTTCAGATACAGTTGAAGGAAGAGAAGCTGCTCTCGCTAAGATCGAGCCTATGCAGCAGGGCGATTTCGAGGCTCTCTATGAGGCTCTCGAGGGCAACCCTGTAACAATCAGATTCCTGGATCCTCCTCTCCACGAGTTCGTTCCCACAGAGGAAGCTGACATCGAGGCTCTCGCTAAGGCACAGGGCAAGTCAGTTCAGGACATCAAGAACATCATCGCTTCACTCCACGAGTTCAACCCCATGATGGGTCACAGAGGATGCCGTCTTGCTGTAACATATCCTGAGATCGCTAAGATGCAGACAAAGGCTGTTATCAAGGCTGCTATCAATGTTAAGAAGAACCACCCCGACTGGAACGTTAAGCCCGAGATCATGATCCCTCTCGTAGGCGACGTTAAGGAGCTCAAGTTCGTTAAGAAGGTCGTTGTTGAGACTGCTGACGCTGTTATCGCTGAGGCTGGCGCTAACCTCGAGTATGAAGTTGGTACAATGATCGAGATCCCCAGAGCTGCTCTTACAGCTGACGAGATCGCTAAGAACGCTGACTTCTTCTGCTTCGGTACAAACGACCTTACTCAGATGACATACGGCTTCTCAAGAGACGATGCTGGTAAGTTCCTCGGCGCTTACTACGACAAGAAGATCTTCGAGAATGATCCTTTCGCTAAGCTGGATCAGACAGGCGTTGGTAAGCTCATGGAAATGGCTATCAAGCTCGGCAAGCCCCAGAATCCTAAGCTCCACTGCGGTATCTGCGGCGAGCACGGCGGCGATCCTACATCTGTTGAGTTCTGCCACAAGATTGGCCTCGACTATGTATCTTGCTCACCTTTCCGTGTTCCGATCGCTCGTCTGGCTGCTGCTCAGGCTGCTATCGCAGATAAGAGGTAAGTTCGACTCGTTAGAGTTAATGTGCACATTCGATATAACATTGGAAGAAGCAAAGGCTTTCAGAGCCGCGAACGGACAAACGATAAAATCCAAAATATGGGAAGATATCAATGTTGAAGTTCGTATTTGCGGATAACTGATGTTAATAACGATCCCCCTGAACTACTATGGTTCAGGGGGATTTTTTCATCCTCACAACGAGTAACATTTTACACATAACAAAAAAACATCCTCCAAAAACCTTGACATCTTCTGACGGATATGCTATACTATCCTCAAAGAGTTACATAATGTACATAACAAAATATTTAGGAGGCTTTATGGAACTTACCAATCTGGCTGCCGTAAAAACAGGTCTTGTTCTGTCTCGGAAAGAAGCCAAAACTACCGATAAAAGCTGGGAATACCGTCAGCTGAATCTGAAAGCTGTCAATGACGACGGTACTATAAATACAGATGAAACGATACCGTTTTACGCTTCGGAGGAGCTCTCGTCGAACTACCTCACGCAGGTGGGAGACATAGTTGTCAAGACTTCCGAGCCGTACACGGCAGCATATATCACAGAGGAATACGCAGGACTGGTCATACCGTCGCATTTTGTTGTGGTGAGAGTTGATATAACGAAAGCTCTGCCGCAGTATATAGCGTGGTATCTGAACAAAGACCGCATAAAAAAGGCTTTCCGCATGAGCTGTACGGGTATGCTTAAACAGATAAAGCCCACTATGGTCGGTGAGACTGAGATAAAACTGCCGTCCCTTGAACGTCAGCGGCAGGTGGTTGAGCTTTATAATATTTCCCGACAGGAAATAGTTCTGCTGGAAAGGCAGATAAGGCAGAAAGAAGCCTATTACAAGGCGCTGATAAATAAGGTAAACAGGATGTGAGAAGTATGGATAAAGAGATAAAAGAGCGCGTAGCCGCCATAAACAGCGGCATTATCCCCGAAGGCTACAAGAAAACAAAAGTCGGTATTGTGCCATGGGGCTGGGAAGTTATAAAAGCGAAAGAAGTATTCTCAAATATATCGAATAAAAAGCATAATGGAGATTTAGAAGTGCTTTCTTCAACGCAGGACAAGGGAATAATACCTCGAAGCATACTTGATATAGATATCAAGTACGATAAAGAAAGCACAAGTAACTATAAGTGCCTTTGTCAATAAAAAACTGAGCCACAGCGCTAATAAAAAAGTGAGCCAGTTTTGATAAAAAAATAATGAGCCACTAATCATTATTCATGGTCGAGTCGATACGGTAGGACGAGTTGCAGTT
>Ga0255347_1003726_pt1 | contig 19467 bp, 18 predicted proteins | sample wastewater_treat_2_FD_192479 | JGI IMG/M metagenome (GOLD analysis project Ga0255347, IMG submission 192479) | Wastewater microbial communities from Lulu Island WWTP, Vancouver, Canada - plant24 | ecosystem: Engineered > WWTP > Wastewater > Unclassified | place: Canada: Vancouver, British...
CGATACACGAAGCGCTCCAGCCGCCGGGACGATCTCACCTATCAGCCGGATGGTACAGTCCTGCTCTTCTGCCAGGTGGAGGGCCTCGGGCGTCAGAAGAGATATTCCCGTCCTATCCACTCTATCAAGCGTGGTCTGCATATCGAGGACGGTATTTGCCAGGATTACCAGTTTGATCGCCGCGTCGATCCCTTCAACATCGTATGTGGGGTCTGCCTCTGCATACCCGAGTTCACGGGCTTCGGCCAGAGCCTGTGCGTAGGTGAGACCTTCTGCAGCCATCCGGGTGAGGATGTAGTTGCAGGTGCCGTTAAATACGCCGTAGAGCCGGGAGATGGTGTTGCCGGCAAGCCCTTCCTGCATGGCATGTATGAGCGGGATCGCACCGCAGACCGTTGCCTCGTACCTGAGGGTGACGCCATTCTCCTCGGCAAGCGCTCGCAGTTCCGGGTATGCGAGTGCGATTGGGCCCTTATTTGATGTGACAACGTGTTTCTTCCGCTGCAAAGCCGTCCGGATATGGTTGAGTGCAGGCCCACCGTTCTCCACGTTTGTAGGTGTCACCTCTACCAGGATATCATAGTCTGCCCCGGTCACCACATCGATCGGCCGAATATCCGGACTGCCACATGGAGCACCCTCTTCCTTTCGGGCAAGTGCTGCTTCAATGTCGATCCCGGCAGGATCGATTATTCCACTTCGTGAGTCAGCAAGACCGGTGACAAGGATATCAAGGTTTTTTGCAAGTATCGTACGGGCTATGCCGCGACCGACGGACCCGAAGCCGAGTATGGCGATCCGTATCATACGCTCTCCAGAGGCTCGATTATGAGAATGTTCTTCTGCTCCGCGACCCTGCGCAGGATCCGGATTGCCCTCTCCATCTCCGTCCGGGTTGTTGAACGGATGGTGATGCGCGCAGACGATGGTGAGTCGATCGCCGGCATGACAAGCGAGAGTTCCGTCACCTCGGCCGAACCTGTTGTGTCGATCTGGTCGACCGTGTCGGATATGTCCGTGTGCATCAGATGCCCGATCATGATCAGCGTACACTCGTAGAGGAGGCGTTCTTCCCCTATACGCACGACTTTGACACCCTGCTGCCTTAGCAGGGCAAGAAGCTTCTCGAGGCGCCCCTCCGGAAGTTCCAGCACGATCTGTACATCAAGCACCTCTGTAGCCGCGTGGGGTTCTCTCTGGTGAATGACCGCGATGATGTTTCCGCCGACTGCTGAGATCGGCTGCAGGGCTGCGACCAGCTGGCCAGGCTGGTCTTTCATCTCGAGCTTCATGGATACCCGCAAAAAAAACCACCTCCTGAATTGTTGATCTGCCGTGGAGATAAGCCTTCTACCACGCAGCAGCCCTCGAGTGGTGGTGATACCGCTTTTCATGCGATTGGGATCTATTTTACGAAGAAGAGAGGCAGAAAACTCCCACGAGAGGGAGGGAAGCAGTCTTAACCTCTGCGGCGGGGAAAAACCGGGGGGATGGGCCCCCTCAGATGTACATGCGGGAGTCTGGCGCTGGCGCCTCGCGCTTCACTTTCCGGATAGCCGCGATGAAATCTTCCTGGCCGACGGCGTCGGCGTTCCGCCGGATTGCCATCATCCCGGCCTCCCGGCAGATCGCCTGCAGATCTGCACCGGTGGTTTTTCCGGCGAGTTCCGCAACAACGGGCAGATCCACGTTCCGGGAGAGTGTCATCTTTGAGCTGTGGATCTTCAGGATCTCTATGCGCGCCTCGGCATCCGGGAGCGGGATCTCGATGATCCGGTCAAACCGCCCGGGGCGGAGGAGCGCGGGGTCAAGCATATCGATCCGGTTCGTTGCCGCCATGATCCTGATGTTGCCGCGGTTCCCGAAGCCGTCCATCTCGGCCAGGAGCTGCATCAGCGTCCGCTGGACCTCGGCACTGCCGGAGGTGCCGTCGTTTGTACGCATGCTCCCTATAGCGTCGATCTCGTCGATGAAGACGATGGCCGGAGCGCGCTCCCTGGCGAGTGTGAAAAGTTCGCGCACGAGCTGAGCGCCTTCACCGATGTACTTGTGGACGAGTTCGCTTCCCGACATCCTGATGAAACACGCCCTGGACTGGCGGGCAACCGCCTTGGCGATCAGGGTCTTCCCGGTCCCGGGTGGGCCGTAGAGGAGGATGCCCTTTGGCGGTTCAACGCCTATACGCTTGTAGATCTCGGGTTTTGTGAGCGGGTACTCAACCGCCTCCCTGACCTCCTCGATCTCCTCTCTCAGCCCTCCGATCTGGTCAAACGTCACGTTTGGCTGCTCATCGAGCTCCATGACCCTGACACGCGCATCGTATATGTTTCCGATAATCTTGACGATCGAGAGGGTGTTGTTCACCGCCACCTTCATCCCGGGTTTGAGGGTGCTGTGCAGTTTATCGTTGACTACCGTGAGGTATTCCTGGTTGTTACCCTGCTGCCGGAGGTAGACTTCGCCGTTCTCGAGCACATCGACCACAGCGGCAACAAACAGCGGCACCCGTTTTAGCTGAGCATTTTCTTTGCGGAGCTGCCTGACTTCTTTTTCCAGCAACTCGTTCTTGAGTTTGTAGTCCAGGACCTGCGCCTTCAAATCCTGGATCTGGAGTGTGAGCATATCGTGCTCGTTACTGCTGCTGCTGGAACTGCTGCCAATGGTTTCGTCCATGTCAATCATATAGTTAAGTCTCCACCTACATTATTACTGTGGTGCAGATCATCATGCAGGGCAGAGGCATATCCCGGGGTCGCGGAACCGGAGAACTCCTGGTATCACCTGAACCCATATCCTTCCTCTCCGGCGTTGACCCCGAGACCGGCGTAGTGGTTGAGCACGACCATCCGCTCGAGGGTCAGTCGGTCACTGGAAAGGTGCTGGTCTTCCCCTACGGCAAGGGATCGACGGTAGGCTCATACGTGATCTACGCGTTGAAGCAGAACGGGGTTGCACCGGCCGCTATAATCAACCAGGAGGCCGAACCTATCATAGCGGTCGGCGCCATCATCGCCGGGATACCGATGGTTGACCGTCTGCCGCCGGAGTTCTACAAACTCTCACCTGGCAGGAAGGTGACGGTGAACGGGGATACGGGGGAGGTCTGCCTGCACGGGGAGACCGGATAGGGGTTGAAGCGTTTTACCTGACCTGATTCTTGCCGGCGGGCAGTTTTGAGTGGTTGCGGTAGCGGGAGTTGCCTGACGCGAGAGCAATCAGGCGCTTTCGGGATCGTTTGAGGCGCCCCCGGATCTATCCATCCAGGGCCGCCCGGCGGGCAGCCGGCAGGCAGTGTGCGGCAATTGACCCGGTGGCCGTATCGGGGGACGAAACATAGATCTAATGAAGGTTTACCGATAACCGAGGTCCTGTCTTCCTCCATGGCACTGTATCGAGGGGGATGGAACATCCCCCGCCCCTGCCTCGACGTGGCACTGAAAAATCTCTCTCGCTGGATCACCCCGCCCCCTCCAGAGGGGGCAGGCAGTGATTGACGATTGACCCTGGATAGCCGTGCACGGGACAGAGACAGGATCTCTCAGGAGTGTCAGGTGAGACTCCGCAATATGAAACAATGCAGAATCAAGCAATAGACAGAGACAGGATCCCTCAGAATTGTCAGGTGAGACCCCGAAGGGGCTGGCAGGCCCGCGCGACCTCGCCGCCCGAGGTCGGTGCGGCCTTACAAGGTCTGCTGCAGCATCTTTTTTTACGAAGAACAGAAAGCAGGATGCCCCCGACGAGAGGAGGGGGAGCAGTCACAAAACCTCCGCCGCCCATGCTGCAGTGAAACATCCCTCCAAGAGCGGAGCCGCTAAAATCACGGCCATCAAACCAGTTCTCCGGGGCCTGTGCCCTGGTTTGATCCGCCTCACGATGACGAGATATCCCGCCGGCGGGATATGTATCGCCGAGGATCGTTTCAACCGGGATGCCGGGCTCTGAGCGGCTGGCCGATAAAAGACGTTCACAGGGCGGATGCTGGATTGCTTATACCTTCAATCACCGATTTTGAGGGGTCAAATCGCGGCCGGCGGATGATCCAAAGTTGTGAATACTCTCCACGCAAAAGATAGAGCATCGGATGATGCCTGATGGATCTCTTCGGTAATATCCTTGGTTCCGGTAAGGGTGCAAACCCCGCGGTAAAACAGGGCCTCTCGCAGTTTGAGGCCGGGAACTACACCGAGGCGGTGAAAAGTTTCGAGAAGGCGTTCAGGGTTGAACCCGATAACCGCCTGGTCTGGCAGATGATGGGCCAGGCGCTTGCCTGCCTTGGCAGAGACACCGAGGCCGTGGAATGGCTTCGAAGGGTCATCAAGGTATCTCCGGACGATACCGGGGTGCTGCGCACGCTTGGCCATCTCCTTGCCCGCACCGGCGAGTATGAGGAGGCGGCCGCCTGTTTTGCACGGATCCTCGAAGAGAACCCTGGAGACGCCGATGCCGCATACTGGCAGGCGGAGATGCTCGAGAGGCTCGGCCGGTATGCCGATGCGGCAGCAGCATACGCAGAGGCGCTGGGTGCAAACCCGGAAGACGTTCTCCTGCGGGAGAAGTACGGGACGATGCTCGAGCGGTCAGGGAACTACCGGCAGGCGGCGATCTCCTTTGAGAAGGTCTACCGGTCAAACCCTGACCGCAGCGACGCTCTGGCGCGGGCGGGGGCTGCATTCCTTGGTATGGGGGATTACCAAAGCGCGGTGGAGATTTTTGACAGTCTGCTCAAAGCAGGGCAGCATAAACTCGACGCACTCTACGGCAAAGCCCGGGCGCTTGAGAACCTGGGGCTATTCCAGGATGCCGCCGGCTGCTGGGAAGAGATCCTGGCCCTCGATCCCGGGAACGTCGCCGCCTGGTATCAACGCGGCTCGGTTCTCCTCCGCGCAGGAAGACCGGCAGAAGCAATCGAGTGCTTCGAGAAGGTGACCATCGCCGATCCAGACCATATAGCGGCCCGTTATGCCATGGGGCTGGCCTGTGAGGTGCTCGGCCGTCACGACCGCGCGGTCAAGAACTTCGACCAGATCCTCAAGCACGACCAGAACCAGGTTCAGGTATGGTACGCCCGCGGTATGGCGCTCATGCACCTCTCCCGCTACGAGGAGGCCATACAGTCGTTTGACCGCGTACTCGAGGGCCAGGCGTCTGCCGGGACGAGGTTGATCTCGGGAGGCGCCGACCTTGCGCTCTTTGAGCGCGAAGACCTGGCCGAGAACCGAAAACGCATCTCCCTGAAGTTCGATGCACCGGCTCGCGTTCTCCACACCTGCCGGGGGACGGCGCTGCTGCACCTCTCCCGCTACGCTGAGGCAGAGAAGGAGTTTGACTGCGTTCTCAAGTCCGATCCCGGCAACGTTCCCGTCATGGCGCAGAGCGGCATCGTGCTCCTCCACCTCGGCAGGTATGACGCAGCGGTCCGCCGCCTGGAGACTGTCCTCGAGACCGAGCCCGGCAACACTGCCGTCCGGTCGATGCTGGCAGAAGCGCTCGCCAACCTGGGGAGGTATGATGAGGCGCTTGCGTACCTGGACGAGAACGGAAACCTCTGCCGTAAAGGCGAGATGCTGCTGCATCTTGCGCGGTATGCCGGGGCGGTAGAGGCTTTTGAGGGCTTCCTTGAGATCTGCCCCCGCGATCCGGTGGCAGAGATCGGCAGGGGCGAGGCGCTGATGCACCTCTCACGCTACGATGAGGCTGCCGGGTGTTATGAGGCGGTGCTGGAATCCGACCCCAACAATCGGGCGGCGCTGCTCGGGCACGGCATGGCGCTCTTCTGCCAGGGGCGCTACCAGGAGGCGCTTGAGTCAGTCGACCGCCTGGTGGAGGCCGATGCCGGAGCGCTCCTGCTGAAAGCCAAGCTCCAGGAGGCCCTGGGGCGCTACGCCGCGGCTGCGGAGTGCTACGAGACGCTTCTTGAGACCGAACCTGACGCCGCGGGCTACCAGGTGAACCTGGGGTTCGTTCTTGCCGCGCTCGGGCGCTTCGAGGAAGCCGCCACGTGGTTTGGGAAGGCCGCAAAAGCCAGGCCCGGGGATCTCTTTGCCTGGTACGGCAGGGGGCAGGCCCTGGAGAGGCTGGGACGCCACGCCGCGGCTGCGGAATGCTACACCACGGTCGTCCGCGAGCGGCCGGATGATACCGCCGTCGTCTCCGCGCTTGCCGCTATTCTCGCACATCTCGGCAGGCACCGGGAGGCGATCGAGTGCTGTGAGAAGGTGCTAGCCACCGATCCCTCAAATCTCGCGGCCGCTCGTCTCAGGGCCGGGATCTTCGAGGCTCTCGGAGAGCACGAGGAGGCGGCAAAGGCATACGAGCGTTACCTTAACCTCGTGCCCGGTGACCGCGACGCCAGGATGGCGTTCGGGATGACGCTTGAGCGCGGCGGCAGGTTTGATGACGCGATCCGGCAGTATGCGCTTCTACTCAAGAAAGACGAAGACGATACGGGGGCGTGGTATGCCCTGGAGAGCGCCCTGATGCACATGGGCAGGTATGATGAAGCGCTCCAGTGTTCTGAAAAGATCGTCGAGGCGAACCCCGATAACGTGGCCGCCTGGCAACGGCGGGGGGAGATCCTGATGTGGCTCGGCCGTTATGCCGATGCGGCGGGATGCCTCGAGAGGGTGACCGCGGCCGATCCGGAAGACCTCGTAAGCCTGCGCCTGCTCGGCGAGGCTTACGAGAAGGCCGGCAGATACCAGGACGCTCTTTCGGTCTACACGGCGTTGCTGGAGAGGGAACCTGCCTGCATCGAGACACTGTATGCCCGCGCCTCCGCCCTCGTCCATCTCGGGCGTTACGGCGAGGCGGTCAGGTCGATTGACAGGATAATCGCAATCCAGGAGGAGAACCCTGCCGCGCTCTTCATGCGGGGGGCGGTGCTTGAGAGGGTCGGGAGGTATGACGAGGCTCTTGCAACCTACGAAAAAGCGCTCGAGATCGACCAGGAGAACGCGGCCGTCTGGATGGCTGCCGGGATCCTCATGGATGGAGTGGGGCGGCACAATGATGCCGTCAGGGCATTTGACCGGGCGATCGACCTCGGCGGTGGCGGCGTCCACGCCTGGCTCTGCAGGGGTATCGCCCTCGACCGCCTGGGTAAACCCGATCAGGCCATCGCCTGCTACGATAAGGTTCTTGAGGCTGATCCGCACCAGGCCCGGGCGTGGTACCTCAAAGGCCGGGCGCTAGACCGCCTGGGCAGGTTTGCCGATGCGGTGGCGTGTTTCAACTCTGCGCTCGAAAACAAGCAGGATGCGTGAGTGGAGGGTTTTCCCGCCCCTCCCGACCGCTGCACTTTTGTGATGAGCGAACAATATGGCCTGCAGGACAGATGATCGACCGGTATCCCTTCCTTATATCGATCCCGCACGGGGGCAACAACGTTCCGCCGGAGGTCCGCGGTCTAGTCAACCTCAGCCATAAGGAGATAATCTACAACAGCGACCCCGAAACTCGTTTCATCTACGGGTTCGACGACTCCGTTGAGGCGGTGATCGATTTTGAGGTCTCCCGGATCTTCGTCGACACCAACCGTCCGCCTTACGCTTACCCGCCGCGGAGCCAGGACGGCGTTGTCAAGGTCATCACCCAGGACGGGACGCCGGTCTTTCGGAATGGCCAGGCACCGGGGAGGGAGTTGGTTTCTGCCCTCCTGAAGAACTATTACCACCCCTTCCATGCAAGACTGGCCGGGGCGCTCGAGAACCACCCCATAGGGATTGCCTTTGACTGCCACAGCATGCTCCCGAGATCGCCGCCGGTTCAGCGGGATGCCGGACGTGAACGCCCGATCATCTGCCTTGGCAACCGCGGTGACCGGAACGGGAGGCCGGGGGCGAAGAACCGGCCTGTGACCTGTCCCCCGGCGTGGCTCCAGGCGCTTGCCCGGTCGTTTGAGGAAGAGTTTGCGGGAGAGGGTAGGGTCGCGATGAACGATCCGTTCCGGGGCGGGTTCATAGCGGCTGCACACCACCGGCGGACGCGAGTCCCCTGGGTTCAGATCGAGGTGAACCGTGCACTCTACGAGACGGAGGACGGCGTGGTTGATCAGGAGTGGCTCGTTGAACTCCGGGATCGGATCTTTGCCGCCATAACGCGCTTCTGGGACGGCGTCTCCGGGGAAGATGCTATGCCGGTTGAGCGCCGATCTAGAAGTTGATGGATCGGCTGCACCTGATCCTGGAACGCTACTTCGGGTATCGGGCGTTTTACCCCTACCAGCGCGAGATCATCCAGGATCTCCTTGCGGGGCGCGACGTTCTGGCTGTGCTCGCGACCGGAGGCGGCAAATCGCTCTGCTACCAGGTTCCCGCAGTTCTCGGGGACGGGGTAACCGTGGTGGTCTCTCCCCTTATCGCCCTGATGAAGGACCAGGTCGATAGCCTGCAGGCCCGGGGGATCTGTGCGGCAGCCCTGAACTCCTCTGGCACCTACGCGGCGAGGCGGCGGACGCTCGCCGAACTCGAGGAGGGTTTTGTCCAGGTCCTCTACGTATCGCCGGAGAGAGCGGTCAGCGAGGATTTTCTCGAGTTCATCGCGACTCTGCACCTCAACCTGATCGCGGTCGACGAGGCGCACTGCATATCGATGTGGGGGCACCAGTTCCGTCCGGAGTACCGGGCGCTTGCCGTCCTCAAGGAGCGTTTCCACAGCGTGCCGGTGGTCGCCCTGACGGCGACCGCAACGCCGGATGTCCGCCAGGATATCGTGCGCCAGCTAATGCTGGCGGACCCCGCTGTCTATGTCGGGAGTTTTAACCGCGAGAACCTCCGTTACGTTGTCACCCCGAAGGGCGGGGATGTTTACAGACGGCTCCGCAATTACCTGCTTATGCGGCGGGGCGAGGCCGGGATCGTATACCTGGCAACCCGCGAGGGGGCGCGGGAACTCGCGGCCAGCCTCCGTGCCGACGGTATCCCGGCGGAACCGTATCACGCCGGGATGACAGCGTCCGCCCGTGCGAAGACGCATGACCGGTTCATCGGCGGGGAGGCGGTGGTCGTCTGCGCGACAAGCGCGTTTGGCATGGGCATAGACAGACCGGATGTGCGGTTTGTCGTCCACTGCGATATGCCGGAGACGCTTGAGGCCTACTACCAGGAGAGCGGCCGGGCCGGGAGGGACGGTAAGCCGGCTGACTGCATCCTCTTCTACGACGAAGGGGAGGCACGCCGCCTCAGGTCGCTCGTCGACCGCAACCTGGCTTCTGACTTCCAGCGCGAGGTCGCACGTTCTAAGCTGCAGAGCATGGTGGATTACTGCACCACCAGCACGGTCTGCCGGAGGAAAGTTATCCTGGACTACTTTGGTGAGCGGTTCGATGCGCCCTGCGGAGGCTGCGACATCTGCGCTCCGACCGGTGATCGTTGTTTCACGCAATAACCTGTCAAACCGGTTTCATCAGGCTGCGCCCGGGTTCTGATGATCCCGCAAGACCTCTGCAGGGACGGATTCCGGGGGGCGTCCGTCGCCGCCGCAGATACTCCATAGATGCGGTGCCCCGCGGGGTGGGGGTGTCCCGGCGAAGGCATATACCGTTTCCAGAGACTGCAAGAGGGGGGGTCGGGTGATATGCGACGCCCCCCGGTAGAAAACACCTTTTTAAGGGTTGGGATGAAGAGACATCTCCGGAGAGATCATGAAGAAGCTGACCCGTTCAAGGACCAACCGGTGGATCGCCGGGGTATGTGGCGGCGTTGGAGAATACCTGGATATTGACCCGAACATCATCCGGGCGGTCTACATAATCTTCACCGTGCTCACCAGGTTTGTTGTGGGGCTTATCATCTACATCCTGCTCTGGATAATCATCCCTGAGGGCGCAGAGGCGAGTCCGGTGGTGGAAGCGCCTCCGGTTGATGTATAGGAAGAGAGATCCTTAAGAACCGGCCGCAAGGTTATTGGGGAGGTGGTGACGCAACCATACATCCATGGAGCAGAGGACTGGATGCCTGATCTGCGGTCTGGCAATCGTATACAGCGAAGAGGCACGCGATCTTGCGTGCGCCATCTGCGGCGAGGTTGTGAGCACCACCGCCGCCTGCGAGGCCGGGCACTTTGTCTGCGACCGCTGTCATGGCCTTGAAGCAGTCGACCTGATCGAGCAGTTCTGTCTCACAACCGAACTTGAGGACCCGATTGCCATCGCCTGTATACTGATGCGGAACCCTGCGGTCAGGATGCACGGCCCGGAGCACCATTTTCTCGTGCCAGCGTCTCTCATAGCCGCTTACTGCAACCACCGCGGTGAACCCGGGCGAAAAGGCGGCCTCCTTGCCCGCGCCCGCGAGAGAGCCAGCAGGGTTCCCGGGGGTTTCTGTGGAACCCACGGCACCTGCGGTGCGGCGATCGGGACGGGCATATTTGTCAGCCTGATCACCGGGTCAACCCCGCTGAAGAGGCAGGAATGGTCGCTATCAAACCAGATGACAGCCCGCAGCCTGATGGCGATCGCCCGGCACGGCGGGCCCAGATGCTGCAAACGCAACTCATGGCTTGCGATCCGCACCGCGGTCACATTCCTTGAGGAACGTTTCAGTGTAAGCCTCCCGGTGGAGGGGGCGGTGCGCTGCGGGTTCAGCGATATCAACCGCGAGTGCCTGCTCAAGGAGTGCCCCTTCTACGCCGGTTAACCAGGATAGTGGCCCGCCGCCCTGAGGATGCCGGTGATCATAAGGTAGGCGGCAACCGTGCTGACAAGTGTCGCCACAACGGTTGGAATGGCGCCACTCCAGTGAATACGGCTCCACCACCCCGCTGCGCTGCCGATCAGGAAGGAGAGAAAGAGGACCAGGATCTCTGACCTTAAAGTCGGTTCCATGGGAGTGTTAAGGGTATCGCACCTGGAAGGGATTAATCGTTTTTGTGATCGCGCAGATCAGCGGGGATTATTAACCCGGCGGCGGCACACTAATTAGAGATGTTCCTTGCCTGTCACCTCTTTTTCGGCCTCGTGCTGGGTCTCGCGCTTGCCGGTCGCACGGGCGAGCGGAGACTCATCGGTTTCTCTGCTATCGGGGCGATAATCCCTGATCTTCTCGATAAGCCGGTCGGTCACATACTCTTTGCGGAGACCCTTGACTCCGGGCGTCTCTTCGGGCACGGGCTGCTCTTCGTCTTCATCCTGCTCGCGGCAGGGATCATAAGTTACCGAAGACGGAATTCGTTTGTGATCCTGGCGGTTGCGGCAGGCGTGTTCTCGCACCAGATCCTGGATGCTATGTGGGCGATGCCCGTCACCTGGTATTTCCCGCTGCTTGGGCCCTACGAGCCCCAGGAATACATAAACTACTTTGGCGGAGCCCTCATGGCAGAGGTCTCCTCGCTCTCGGAATGGGTATTCCTGGCAGCATCGGCAGGTATAGCCCTTGCAGTCTCCAGAGGTCTCCCCGCTGCAATCATCCGCGTATCCGCCGTGATTCTTGGGCTCCTTGCCATCCTCTCAATCGCTCTCTTTGCCGCAGGCAGCCCCGAGAGCGTCCTGATGGTCGGGGCGGGGTCTGTGGACTACCTGCTGCTTGCGGTGGTGGCGGCAGCCGGGGTGATAGTGGTCTCCCGGCTCCATCGTGGTGGCCTCATTCAAGACGGGTCAGCGGGGTGATGCTGCCCGGCACGGTCCGCTCTACCCGGAGCGCCACCCTCCCTGCCGGTTTGATCTCAATGGAAAACGTTCGGGAGGGTCTGCAGTCCTGGCGGTTCATAGGTGTTATGTAGAGAATGTAGCGCTCTCCAGGCTCCAGGAGATGGTCATCGTCGCTGTTGATCCGTTCTCCGACGCTCCAGTGCCCATCTTCCGGGAAAACACCGATCAGGGGTTCGTTCCTGTAGACCTCCTCCAGGTGCGCAGAACCCACAAGGCGGATCGAGACCGTATTGATATCGATCGGTTCCGAACCTGCGGTGAGACCTATGGGGATGACGAGGGTATCGATCCTATCTGGACTGTTGCTGATACCGTGGATGGAAGTTGTCACAATGAGGCCTGACCCCGCCTGCCGGACGCTCTGGTGGACGAGAGACTGGCTCTCCCCAGCAAAGGTGAGACCTGTTCCAAGGACAACATGAGCAAAGGTTGCTGCAACGACGACAAACGCCATGAGCACTATGGCAGCCTCAAGCCCTGTGAATCCAGCCTCAGAATAGTTCGAGGAAGGCATTCTTGTCAGCACCCCCTGGAACTCTCCGGCTCAGCGAAATGGTCGCTCCATCTGCGGCGGTTATCTCGATGCTGAACGTATCGCCGCGGCCGATGGCCGCATCGGCCGCGTTCAGTCTCACCGCGATAACCTCTCCAGCCTCAAGAAGGTCTCCATCGTCTCTCCGGTAGCGCCAGGTTACGGCCGCGCGGGGATCACCGGGAGGAATCGCGACCACGGTCTCCTCTGTGGAGATGGTGTATCTCAGTCTCTCTGGATCGATTGCGGCGATATCGGTCATGGTCTCAAGATCGAACTCGACAAACCTGACATAACCCCGATCATTGTCCAGTTTGACGATGACAGAGTCTCCCGTGCGCAGGCCCGAGGCGGCCTCACCGAGAGCGGCATACATTGTCTGCTGGCTCTTCTGCGATGTGGCCATGCCCGCCCCGAGAACGACGTATGCAAAAACAGATGCGACGACGACGATGGCGATCAGAACGATTGCCGCTTCCAGTCCGGTAAACGCCCGATCGTCCCGCTCTCCCTGGCACATAGATAAAAAATCTTGCGCTCAATTCGATAAAAGACTGCTGATATGAACTGGCCTCAAGGGATGTGATGAATTCCAGAGAACCCTGCCCTGGAGACAGGGGGGGTGCCTCTTCAGTTCAATTTTTCCCCATAGAATCGTTCTTTGCGTGCTGTGCACGAACTTTAACGGGGATTGCAACTCACTGCCTGCCAGGGGCGGTGGTGTTTTCCTCGTCGTTCGTCTCAGGTGGTCTCTGGAGCCACATGACCGCATGGTTTCCGAGGAGTGGCCAGAGGCGGAAGTCCCCCGTAGCAATCTTAGGAATAAAAGCGAAGGCTGACCCCCTTCCATTGCGATAGATATATAATCATGGGTATCGTATATCCAGGTTAGTCACGAAATAGCCCTTTAAGCCCAGGGAGGGAGAGATCTACATCAGTGTGATGCAGGATGCCCTTTACTTTCAGGTTCGGGTTGGTTCGCGTTGCAAAAGGTATATAGAGGTATAAGGATGAGACACGCGATTCTGGCTGGCTGCCTTCTGGTCATGATGCTTATCGCGGCCCCGGCAGGGGCCTTCACCGCAGACACCCTCGAGGTCAGTGTTAACGAGGATGGGAGTGCGGATATCACGTTTGAGTATACCCTTTCCTGGCTCGAGCGGATCGGCGTCTTTTTCAGGATCGCTGAGCCAGAGCAGGAATTGAAGGCCGCGCTCGAGAGTGCGGCGGGCGTGCCCGTAACAGTGACCGCTGCTGAGAGCGATCGTGCTGTCTTCTCGGCTCTCAAGTTCGCAAAGGTCACACCCGGCAACGATGGAGTGATCTACTCCACACCCGAGATCGATCTCACCGGTGCGCAGAAGATCCTTGACGATTACTGGTTTGCGCCGCTGGTCAGGGCCGATTTCTCTCCCGATCTGACGGTTGTCAGGTTCCCGGACGGCCACGAGGAGAGGTTTAACAACCAGAGCACCATCCCGGCACTATCGCACGCGGTTCCTAAAATATAAATACCTCTTTTCCCGCTCGAGAAGCCCGTGTTCGAACCCACTTCTAAGATCCGGCCTGCCTGCGCTGGATTGTACTGACCAATAATTTCATAACCGGTGGGACGAGAACCCTCCCCGTGGGGGTGGAGACCCTGGAACGCTGCCGGGTGCTGAGGACTAAAAAAGGGTGGGAAGTGGATCCTTACTTGAATATATCAAAGATCTGGTCGCTTCCGGTTGCAGCAAGCCGTTCCCGCTCGGCATGTTCTTCAACAAGCGCAAGCACAGGAAGTTCCATGTTCACGCCGGGGGTGTGGCCGAACATCTTCTCCATCTCGACCTGCAGAGCGTGCATGTAGAGCGAGTTCGGGATGTCCATAGCGCAGTGCTCCTCACACTGGCCGCAGTTGATGCACGAGTCAGCGATGTGAGCGTAGCGGATCAGGTGGAACATGAACGGCGGCGGGACCTTGCCGGGCTCGACCAGGTAGGACTTCTTCGTGCTGCACTCGACGCAGTAGCAGATCGGGCAGTTCTCGATACAGGCGTAGCACTTGATGCACCTGCCCGTCTCCTCCATAATCTTCTGGAGGCGTTCCTTGCCCTCGCCCAGATCCTCGAAGTAGCGTTTTCGCCACTTGTCGCCGAGTTTCAGCATCGAGTTCTCGACCTTTCCGCGGATCTCGATGCCCTTCGGGTTTGCGGGCTCCGTTACAACCGCTCCGGCCTTTGCAGCCGCATCGAGAAGGTTTGCCCCCTTCTCAGAGCAGACCTCAACGAAGGTCGCCTTCCCTGCCTTATCGCCTATGACACCCCAGTTGCCGCAGGCAAGGTCCGCCTGGCGCGGGACCTTCATCTTGCAGCGGCGGCAGTTGGGACGGCGGCCGTATCCCTCGTCCTCGAGTTCATCCATCGAGATGCCCTTGTGCTGGCCATCTTTCGTCTGGATGATGAACTGGCCCTTGTCGATCTCCTCCTTGACAACATCGTCCGGGTCGACCCCGAACTTCTCGCGGATCATCTTACGAGCGGTCACGGGGCTGACAGAACCGCCGCAGTTGACACCGATCATCAGGATGTTGTCCAGATTGACCTGGTTGCGTTTCGCAAGCTCGTAGAGCCCCATCGCGTCGCAGCCCTTCACCGTGATCCCGATGCGCATATTCTCGGCGCCGTCAAGGTACCTCTTGAGAAGTTTCGAGAGGAGGAGCGTCCCGCAGTGGAGCGAACCTGCCGTCTCGGCCATATCCTCAGGGTCTGTGATCAGTGTCGGGACGGCATCGTAGATGTCCTGCCCCCTCTTCACGGCGAGGACGGCATCCACCATACCGGATCTGAGCGCGTGCGTCAACAGAGCGGTGACCGCGCCACCGCACTCGCCCCTCTCCTGGCAGGCGGCGTCGGCCGCCCACGCGTAGAACATATCGCCTTTTGCTGCCATCTTCAGGCCTCCGTGATCTTCTCGACCCGCACAGCACAGGCCTTGAACTCCGGGATCTTTGCGATCGGATCGAGTGCGTTGTTCGTCAGTATGTTCGCCGCGCACTCATGGAAGTGGAACGGCATGAACATGACACCCTTCATGATGTCGTCTGTCACCTTCGCGGGGACCTCGACAGACCCACGGCGGGTGACCGCACGGATTCTCTCCCCGTTCTTGATGCCGAGCGCCTTTGCATCCTCTGTGTTAATCTCTATCCAGCCGGTCGGGACCTCGGTATCGAGGGTCGCAGACCGGCGGGTCATGGTGCCGGTGTGCCAGTGCCAGAGGATACGCCCTGTCGTGAACACAAACGGATACTCCTCGTCGGGAACCTCCGCCGGCGGTTTCCACTCGATGGGGGCAAAGACCCCAAGCCCATCGGGACTGGAAAACTTCTCGCGGTGCAGGATCGGGGTTCCCGGATGCTCCACGGTGGGGCAGGGCCAGTGCAGCGCCTCTGGCCGCTCGAGCCGCTCGTAGGTCATCCCGGCATAGGAGGGCGTGACGCGCCTGATCTCCTCAAAGATCTCCTCGGCGCTCTGGAACGGGAACTGCTCCGCGTATCCCATCCGGGCAGCGAGTTCGCATATGATCTGCCAGTCCTGCTTTGCCTCGCCCGGCGGGTCCTGTGCCTTCCTCCAGCGCTGGACGCGCCGCTCGGTGCTGGTCTGCGTACCGTCACGCTCGGCGTAGCAGGCGGCCGGGAGGATGACGTCCGCGAGTTCACCTGTCTCGGTCATGAAGATGTCCTGCACAACCAGGAAATCCAGGCTCTCGAGCGCCTCTCTGACGTGGTTGATATCAGGGTCGGAGAGCATCGGGTTCTCGCCCATGATGTACATGCACTTGAGCTCTCCCGGGTTATCGGTCAGGACGTTCATCATGGTGGTGACCTCGTAGCCGAGTTTTGGCTCACAGATCCCGTCCGGGAAGCCCCAGGCATCGGCGAACTTCTTGTGGGCGGCTTCATCGATGACCTTCTGGTAGGCTGTGAATACGTTTGGCAGCGCCCCCATATCGCAGGCGCCCTGGACATTGTTCTGGCCGCGGAGCGCGTTCACGCCGGCGCCGGGCTTGCCAAGGTTGCCAAGCAGCATCTGGATGTTTGCAACCGACCGGACGTTATCGACGCCGACGGTGTGCTGGGTGATGCCCATCGAGTAGAGGATCGCGCCGGGCTTGTTGGTGCCGAGCCACTCGGCCGCCGTCTTGAGACTCTCAACCGGGATGCCGGAGATCTTCGAGACATTCTCAAGGCTGTAGGTTTCTTTCATGACGACCTCCTTGAGTTTCTCAAAGTCCTTTGTCCGCTTCTCGATGAACTCCCGATCCTCCCAGCCGTTCTTGATTATCTCCTGCATCAGCCCGTTCAGGATCGCGACATCGCTTCCCGAGACAAAGGGCATGTAGAGGTCTGCCTGCCTGGCGGTCGGGGTGTAGCGCGGGTCGGCGTAGATGACCTTTGCGCCGTTCTTTTTTGCCTGGACGATCTTGCGCCCGATGAGTGGGTGCTGCTCAAATGTGTTGGACCCGATGACAAAGACACACTTTGACTCGGCGATGTCGAGGATGGAGTTGGTCATAGCACCGGAGCCAAACGACGCCGCAAGGCCCGCGACGGTGGATGCGTGGCACAACCGGGCGCAGTGGTCGATGTGCCGTGATTTCATGACGCCGCGAGCAAACTTCATCATCAGGTAGTTCTCCTCGTTCGAGACACGCGCTGATGCGAGCGCAGCAAACTCGTCGGGCTTGTACGACTTGAACTTCTGTGCGATCAGGTCGTAGGCCTCGTCCCAGGTCGCCTCGACAAACTTGCCGTCCTTCTTGATGAGCGGCTTTGTGAGGCGGTCCGGGCTGTTCACGAACTCGTGAGCGTAGGTGCCCTTCGGGCATACCTTTCCCTCGTTGACGGGTGAGCGGTCGTAAGGTTGTGTGCCGACAACCTTTCCATCCCTCACGACGAGGTTGAAACTGCAGCCAGTACCGCAGTAGGGGCATGTTGTCTGTACATACTTGAAATCCATGGTAAAACCTCGGATACGTACAAATACAGGGTTAGGTATATTTAACTATAGTGATTAACTTCCGGATTTTTGATGAATAAGTGTGGGTTTCTTCCATCGTGTTCCACGGTGGTGAATCAAAACAGGCTGTAATTGCTCTCAATGTATTTTTACCGGTCAAAATCCACTAAGCGCGCCATCTGCCTTATTATATACCGTATTTTCTTAAAACGGTTCTTTAAACGGGTTTATGCTTATACCGCAGCCACGGGCAGATCCAGGGCGCCCCGCTGCCAGGGTCGGGGAGAGGGCATCGTCTCCACACCGCCGCAGCGGAACCGGTGTCGGAACCACTGGAAGGTGTTAATAGTGGTGGGCGCCTACCAGATCCTGCATACCTGTATGGGAGAGTTGCTTTCGTGAAGAAGAGACTGCCTGTATCACCGATGCTTGTTGACCTTGTGGTGAACGCTCTCGACTCGATGGACGGTGTGGCCTTCACCGACCTGGCTTCCTGCCCGCACTGCGGCGGCGATGTGAAAGGCTACGATATGCGGGCGAAACGGTTTGCCGTCGTAATCGAGGACGGGAAGAGGCGCACCATCAGGGTCATGGTGAAAAGGTTCCGCTGCCAGGACTGCGGCTCTCTCTGCTGCGCCGACGCCCCCTTCTACCCCAACACCCGTCTCGCCTCGCCAATCGTCGACCTCTGCGTTCTCCTCGCGCAGCAGATGCCTTTTAACCGGGTGGCGCAATACCTGCGTGAAATGCGGCTGGTCGTCGACCGGGGGACGATCAGGAACTACGCCTCCCGCGAGTTTGAGTTTGGTGCCATACCCGCAACAGACGTCTTTGGTCTGCAGTTACCGCTCTCCCTGCTGAACCTGGCCACCCTCACCCTCAACCGCAAGGAGAGTCCCATCGTAGGGGCAGAAGCGCTCGCGGCCTGTGGTTTCCCAGCCGCAGACCGGACACCGCTTCACCCCGGCCGGCCGCCCAAAGAACGGTATCAGCGGTATGAATAGGAAGAGAAAGAAGAACGGGATCCCGAACGCCAGCGCTATGAGCGTGATGGCAAGCGATCCCGCAAGCAGGAGCAGGCTCAGCCCCCACCGGTTCACCGGAGCGCCACCTCCCTGACCGCGTACGCCGGCAGCGCATCCGCTGCATCCCCGATCTCTGCCTTCAGCGTGACACCGCCGAGTTCACGGGCAAATAGATCCGCGCCTATCCCGGCTGTTACCACCCCCGCCGCACCGCTCCGGGATTGAACGCGCTCCAGAGCGGCTGCGATCATCGTTCGCTGGACCTCCCAGAACTGCCGGGCGATCTCGAGCGCCCCCTCTCTGCCTATCTCGTCAAGGTCTGCACAGACAACCCTGGCCAGCCTCCGGAGCGCCGCATCGACGGTCTTCTCGCCGGAATCCGGCGCGGGGACGGTGTAATCCCCGGCGGTGATATGGCCGAGCACCAGGTGGGCATCGGCACTTGAGGCGAAGTACTCGGTGCTCACAGGGGTCACCGTCCCATCGAGCGTGACCGAGCGGAGGAGGGCTGCAACATTTGTCCGGAGCAGCCCCGTGTAGACGAGGTAGTGCTTCTGGAGCCGCCGGGTATCGGTCAGCCCCTTCAGATCGTCAAAAAGGTTCAGGGGTATGATATCGGCGGTTGTGCTCCCTACATCCAGGAGGATGGCGTCGGGGATGACCTCCCGGAGGTAATCGGCCGAGGCCAGCCAGTTGGCCGCCGCGAGTTCGGGGACGGGGCGGGTGTGGAAGGCGGCGTCGATGCCGTAGAAGAGGGCGTCGGGGATGACCTCCAGTACAGTCCCCACGATCAAGCGGATCCCCTCCATCTTGGTTGGGAAGCAGTCGGCAAGCTCCCCGCTCATCACCACGGCAGCAGGACGCCTGCAGTCTCTGAGAAGTTCGGCCAGCGGCGCACCCTGCCAGAGGGGGCAGTAATGGATATGGACGCCGTCTTCATCGACGATCTTGAGGTTTGCCCCCCCTATATCGATCCCGATCATAGCCTGTGGATCACCCCGTCCCTGTCAAACCGCACCCTGCCGGAGAGGTGCACCTCTGCGGGGGCGTCGCCGTACGATGCTCTGATGAGGATATCGGCGATCTCCTCCTTCATGACGGCCGCAATCCCGACAAGGCTTGTAGTGGGTCTCGGGTTGACGTCCAGGACGTAGATCCGGTCACCGGCGATGAGATCGATCCCGGCATACCCCTGGCAACCGAGAACGTTCATAGTCCTGACGGCGACCGCGATGATCTCGTCCTCCCTTTCCGGGTGGACAG
>Ga0255347_1003731_pt1 | contig 19444 bp, 16 predicted proteins | sample wastewater_treat_2_FD_192479 | JGI IMG/M metagenome (GOLD analysis project Ga0255347, IMG submission 192479) | Wastewater microbial communities from Lulu Island WWTP, Vancouver, Canada - plant24 | ecosystem: Engineered > WWTP > Wastewater > Unclassified | place: Canada: Vancouver, British...
GAGGGATTTTTCTCTGCCCGCCGAACTAAGACGGGCCTGCCCGCCGGATTAGGCAGGGTTACATAAAACATTAAAAAATAAATTTTTAAGTTTCAATTTTTTTATTATATTCCAAAATCAAAAATAGGCAAGTTTAATCACGTCGAGTTAATAAATAAGTGCCATCACTGTTTTTACTTAATAAATAATTTCTTCCGTAGTCATCTTCAAAAGGAGCTTCGCCTTTGTGATAAGCTGTTTCTAAAAACACTACAACCTCATCACGATCAAGGCGATCTCTTAAATAAGTATAGCCATCATAAGCTGATTCATCGTATTGAATATAATAACCATAAAGATAATCTTTTTTTAACATGTTTTATAATTTTTTATTCGCCCTTTGAATTTTTATTTTCATTTTGACAAAAATTAATGACGATCATTTCTAATGGAAGAGTGGCAATGGGGGAATATTTAATGCGTTCTTTTATTCTCATTAATGAATCAATTATTTTTTCTAATTCATTAATAGTAAAATTTTGAGCAAATTGTTTCATCTTTTCAAATTGATCATCGGTGAATTCTTCTTTAATTATTTCAGCGATTTGAGGATTAACTTTTAAAAGCAAAGTTTGTCTTAATAATTTTAAAAGAGTAGCGCTAAAATTAATTAAATCTATTCCATCTTGATAAATTTGATCAATAAAGATTAGAGCATTTTTCACGTCTTTGTTTAAAAGATAATTTATAAATTGGGATGTTTTTTCAAAATTTAAGTGCCCCAAAACATCTTCTAATATTTCTAAATTAATTTCTTTATATCCTAAACTAATAATTTGGTCTAAAAGTGATTCCGCATCACGTAAACTACCTTCGGCTGAGAGAGCAATTTCTTTTAAGGCATCAGGAGTAATTTTAATTTTTTCGGCTTTAGCCAAAAAAGTGAGACGTTCTATAATTTCATTTATAGTAAGTTTTTTGAAGTCAAAACGTTGAGTGCGAGAAATTATTGTTGATGGTAATTTTTCTGGTTCGGTGGTGGCTAAAATAAAAATAGCATGAGCTGGTGGTTCTTCAAGTGTTTTAAGAAGTGCGTTAAAAGCTTCTTTAGTAAGCATATGAACTTCATCAATAATAAAAACTTTGTATTTTGATTTAACGGGAGCAAAACGAATACCTTCTTTTAAATTACGGATTTCATCAATGCCACGATTAGAAGCAGCGTCAATCTCTATTAAGTCAAGAGAGCGGCCTTCATTAATTTCAACACAAGATTCGCATTTATTACACGGTTCAAATTCATTTTTTTGGCGATTTTCACAATTAATTGATTTAGCGAAAAGGCGAGCAATAGTAGTTTTTCCAGTTCCTCGCTGACCGCAAAAAAGATAAGCATGAGAAACACGATTAGTTAATAAAGCATTGCTTAACGTTTGAATAATAGCTTTCTGGCCAATAATTTCAGAAAAATTTTTTGGTCGATAACGACGATATAGGGCTACATAACTCATATTTTTATTTTAACTTTTTCAATGAAAAAATCAAAATTTTAGAAAAAAAGATGATGTTAAATATAGGCGTAGTGACAGAAATTTTTAAAAAATTTCGTCACTACAAACAACAAACTCCGAGGTCATTCTGAATCTGCCTACCGGTTGAGAGGAGGGCCCCTCAGGATGACCACTATTTTTTTAGTGTCATCCTGAGAGCCTGCCTGCCGGTAGGCAGGCGAAGCTCGAAGGATCCCTCGGCTTTCAGCAATAATCAGCAATCACTGCTGTGGATGGGATTCTTCGCTCCGCTCAGAATGACAGCTGCACTCGTCATTCTGATTCGGTTTAACTCAATAACTTCTGGCTGAATTTGTGAAGCGAGCGGGCATGGTTTCATTCTTTTTGATTCAAAAAGAATGAAGAGCGAGCGAACAATTCAGTGAGTGAGAACGTTGGGCAAAAACGTAGCCAGAATCATTGAATTAAACTAGCTGTGAGTGGCGGCGAAATTCTTTTAGAATTTCGCCGCCACCAAATCGCCACCACATCATTTATTATTAAACAATTTTACTTAGCACTAATTATTTTTTATTTTTTAAAAAATTGCTTTAATCATTTTTTTAATTAAAATAAAATAATCTTTATCTTTATTGTTTTATGAAAAAAACTAAAGAAAAAAATATTCTAAAAATAGGAGGAGGAATTATTATTATTAGTTTAGGAATTTTTTTATCTTTTCATTTTATTAATTCAGCGGAATTTCATTTTGATATTACTAATCATTCTCAAACAGCCATTATTGATGATACTCCTAAAAAATTAACCAATCCGCCAAAAAATATTAAAGCCATTTATTTAACCGCCTATACAGCGAGCGATGAAAAACGCATGGATGAAATTATTGATTTGGCTAATAAAAAAGAAATCAACGCTGTAGTGATTGATTTAAAAGATTACAGCGGTCATATTCTTTTTGATACTAAATCCGAATATCTTAAAAAATTTGGAACAGAAGATATTCTGATTAAAGATTTAAAAACATTAATTAATAAATTACACAAAAATGGAATTTATGTTATTGCTCGTATTACAGTTTTTCAAGATCCTGTGTTGGCAGAAAAAAGGCCTGATTTAGCTGTAAAAAGCAAAAAAGCCAATGGAGCTATTTGGAAAGATAATAAAGGTTTGGCTTGGATTGATCCGGCGGCACCTGAAGCTTGGAATTATATTTTAGTTATTTCTAAATCAGTAATGCAGTATGGTTTTGATGAAATAAATTTTGATTATGTGCGCTTCCCGTCAGACGGTCTTCTTTCGGATATGTCTTTTCCTTATTATGATGGGGTTAAAGAAAAAAGAGAAGTATTAAAAGAATTTTTTAAATATCTATCAGATAATTTAAGACCATTGGGAATAAAAATTTCAGCAGATGTTTTTGGTTTAACTACGGTTTTTAATCACGATATGAATATCGGGCAAGTGTTAGAAGATACTCTTTTATATTTTGATTATGTGTGTCCGATGGTTTATCCATCACATTATGCTAGCGGATTTTTAGGATATAAAAATCCGGCTAATTATCCTTATGAAGTAATTAAATATTCATTAGATACGGCTCAGATAAGAATTAATAAATTTAAGGAAGAAAAATTAGCGGAAAATCCTTATCAAAATTTAAGAATAGCTGTTTTGAGGCCGTGGTTACAAAATTTTGATCTCGGAGCTGTTTATGACGCATCAATGATTATTAAACAAAAAGAAGCAGTTTATGACTCTTTATGTCCCAATTGGAAAATAGAGGGTTTTGATAATTGTTCTAATTATAATGGTTGGTTTTTGTGGGATCCAAAAAATATTTATACGCCGTCGGCTTTGGAAGATGAATTTTAATAATATGAAATTATATATTATTGCTACACCTATTGGAAATTTAGAAGATATTACCTTGCGAGCATTAAAAACTTTAAAAGAAGTAGATTATATTTTATGCGAAGATACGCGACATTCAATAAAATTATTAAATCATTATCAAATTAAAAAACCTTTAATTTCTTATCATCAGCACAGCCAATTAAATAAAACAAATCAGATTATAAAATTATTAAAAGAGGGGAAAAACTTGGCTTTGATTTCTGATGCGGGAACGCCGGGAATTGCTGATCCGGGGAATGAATTAATTAAAATAATTTTACAAGAAATTCCTCAGGCAGAGATTATTCCTGTACCGGGAATTTCGGTAGTTGCTACTTTAGCTTCAATTTCTGGTTTTAATACTAATAAGTTTTTATTTTTGGGATTTCCGTCTTCTAAAAAACATCGCCGACAATTTTTTGAAGAAATTATTCAATCTTTCTATCCGGTTATTTTTTATGAATCACCATTTCGAATTATAAAAACCTTAAAAGAATTATCGCAAATTGATTCAAATTTTTTTGTTGTAATTGGCAAAGAATTAACCAAGATTTTTGAAAAAATTTATCGAGGAAATATTGTAGAAGTAATAAAAGAAATGGAAAAAGATGGATTAAAAGGCGAATATAGTATAATAATTTCAAGAGAGAATTATTTTAAAAATAACTAATATTTTTTAGAAATATTTTAGAAATAAGGTGGCAGCGAAATTCTTTTAGAATTTCGCTGCCACCATTACTATTATTGGTTGATTGTAAAAATTTTTAAAATAAGTATTTATTAATCTGATTTAAAATATGATATCTCACCGATGTCATCCTGAGGGCAAAGCCCGAAGGATTCCATGCCAACTATAATGATTGATTATAATTGCATTGCGTGGAATTCTTTTTTGCTTGTCCGCCGTAGGAACTCTGTCTATCCGGCGGGTAAATCCGACCAGTCGATGGGAGGGGTTTTGTTTAGAATAACTACGAAATTTGTTGTGTTAAAATCTCATCATTCGTTTTTTTATTGACAAAATTAAAAAGATGTGTTTTAATCTAAATAGATAAAATTATAAATGTTCTTTAACAATTTAAAAACAAAAAAAATGAAAAAAAACGAAAAAAAATTTCAACAAAATCATCAGGATGATTTTGTTGATGAATTTTTAAACAACGGAGATGTTGACAATAACACTCTGTTGACTGTTTTAAAAACTAGATGGCTAGAAGAAGACAAATGCGAGAAAGCGGCCATAAAAATGTTGAATCAAAAACCTAATAATTATCAATTAACTCAAATTATTAGGTTAATTTCATCTTCAAAAATTAAAACTCAAGCAGCTTTAATGCTGCTAGAGAACAATCCAAGCAATGAGCAATTGATTTATATCATTGAGTGTGTTGATGACCCAAACATTAGAGAGGAGGCCGCTCAAAAAATTTTTGAGCAAAATCCTACGAAGGATTATTTACGTTCGATAATCATCAACGTAAGAGAATTTGCGGATAGAGCAGGATGGATGATATATAATCAAAATCCTGATTTATCTGATCTAAGTTTTTTGATAGGATGGACAAAGTCATCTTATCTTAAAATCGTATCCGCATGTGAACTCTTAGAAGAAAGGGAAGAATTGCCCATAAAAACAATTCAATTAATTTTGGCGAGAGTTCCAGAATTAATTAAAAAGGCTTGGCCAGTCTATTTGAAAAACAACCCAACTAAAAATGCGTTAGAGTGGGTTGTTAAAAATGTAACGGAGCCGAATGTTAAAAAGGAGGCCGAGGATCTTTTAAGGCTAGTTGATTAACCAGCTGAAAAATAAATAAAAGCAGTGAAAAACACTGCTTTTTTATTTTGTTATTTAGGTTATTCGCTAAAAATGTCAGGACTTTTTTGGGTTTTGAGTAAAATTTAGAAGAGGATTAATTTTAAAATAAGTATTTATTAGTCTGATTTTAATAAAAATAAGTATTTATTAGTCTTATTTTATTAACCATCATCACTACTGTTTTTTAGTGTCATCCTGAACGTAGTCCCGCCTACGGCGGGTAAAGAAGGATCCCACGGCTTTCAGCAATAATTAGCAATCACTGTTGTGGATGAGATTCTTCATTTCATTTCGTTCAGAATGACTGCTCCACACCATGTCATCCTGAGGGCCCGCCTATCCGGCGGGTAAACCCGCCTGCCCGCCGATAGGCAGGCCTGCCGGTAGGTAAACCTGCCTGCCGGTAGGCAGGCGAATAATTTAATGTAGTGGACCGTAGCGGATTTGAACCGCTGACCTCCTCATTGCAAATGAGGCGCTCTGGCCAACTGAGCTAACGGCCCTTTTGTTTTTATTTATGATATTTTAAATATATCTAATTTCGTGAATTTTTCAACTCTTTGAGAAATTTTTATTTTAACTATAATAAAAATATGAATGAAAATCTACAAAATTTTTTAGAGAAATATTATAAAAAAGAAGAATCAACGATTAAAACAATTGAAGAAAAAATATTAAAACAAAAAGAGAGAGAAAATATTTCTTTAGCGGATTATTATTTTTTTCAAATTAAAAAAGAAATTAAAAATATTTTAGTTAATTTTTATTCAGAAATTGATATTAACGAAGATGATTTTAATTTAGAAGAACCTCCTTTTTATATTGAAGGAGATTTTTGTTTTGATTGTTTTTTATTGGCAAAAAAAATTAAAAAATTACCTAAAGAATTAAGTGAGGAAGTAGCTCATTTAATTAATGAAGATAAAGAAAAAATTTTTATTGAAGAAGCAGGCGTTGAAGGAGCTTATGTTAATTTCAAGCTAAAAAAACAGATTTATATTAAAATTTTATCTCAAATTATTACTTTAAAAGAAAGATATGGCGAAAGTAATATCAATAAAGGGCAGGTTATTTTAATTGATTATTCTTCGCCTAACATTGCCAAACCAATTGGTTTAAATCATTTACCTTCAACAATTATTGGTCAGGTTTTAGGCAATATTTATAATGAAACAGCTGCTATAGTTATTCGTCATAATTATTTAGGCGATTGGGGGACGAATTTTGGAGCATTAATGTGGGCTTATATTCATTGGGGCGATGATAAAAAAATTGAAGAAAATTCTGTGGTGGAATTAAAAAATTTATATGTTCGATTTTTTGAGGAAGCAGAAAAAGATAAAAATTTATTAAATGAAGCGCGAGAATTATTTAATCGTTTAGAAAATGGAGATTTAGAACTTTTAAAAATATGGGAAAAATTTAGAGATTTAAGTATTAATGATTTTAAAAAAGTTTATAAACGATTGGGAGTGGAATTTGATATTTATTTAGGAGAAAGTTATTTTTTAGCTGGAGTAGATAAAATTATTGAAGAGGCGATTCAAAAAAATATTGCTATTGAAAATAAAGAAAATAATTTAGTGGTAGTAGAATCATTAAAAAATTTACCATCCTTTCTTTTAAAAAAAGAAGATGGTTCAACTTTATATTTAACTCGCGATTTAGCAGCATTAAAAAAGAGATTTGAATTATTTAATTTAAACTTGCTTCTTTATGTTGTTGGCAGTGAGCAATCTCTTCATTTTCAGCAATTGTTTGCTTTGGCAGAAGCGTTAGGTTATCTTGATCAAAAAAATAAAAAAGCCGAGCATATTTCTTTTGGCTTAATTTTAATTGAAGGAAAAAAAATGGCGACACGAAGGGGAAGTTTAATTGAAATGAATGAATTGCTTAATGAAGCAGTAGAAAAATCTAAAGAAATTATTTTGGTTAAAAATCCTGAAATGACAGCAGATAAAATTAATGAAATTGCTGAAAAAATTGGCATTGGTTCAGTTATTTATAATAGTTTAAAACAATCACGTTTACAAAGTATTAATTTTGATTGGAATAAAGTTTTGAATTTTGAAGCGGCAAGCGCGCCATATCTTCAATATAGTTGTGTAAGAATAAAATCTATTTTAAAAAAATTTTTAGATAATCAATTGAATGACGAAGAAGAAATAAATTTTGAAAAATTTTTAAAAGATTTAGAAAATATTAATTTTGAAAATAAAGTTGAATTAGCGGTAATAAAAAAAATGATGTTTTTCCCAGTTGTTATTTTGAGAGCTCAAAAAGAAAATTCACCTCATTATATTTGTACTTATTTAGAGGAATTAGCTCAATTGTTTAATAAATTTTATGATTCAGTTTCAGTAATTAAAACAATTGATGAAAAATTAAAGAATTCACGTATTTTGTTAATTAAAGCAGTATTACAAGTTTTGGAAAAAGGTTTAAATTTATTAAATATTAAAATTCCTGAAGAAATGTAAATGCTGAATTTTATAATAAAAAATATCCTTATTAAGGATATTTTTTATTTGAGTCGGATTGTTGGGAATTGAATCTAGTCAACATTCTTTCAAAGCATACGCATTACTGGTATATGACACCCCGTTTCCAAAAAAAACTCGGAATTCAAGTTTTTTATGTGCCTCGGGTCAGAATTGAACTGACGACACAAGGATTAGAGGAAAACAATTTTTTTAAAATAAAGCTATTTTATTTTTCTTTCTTTGCTCTTGACAAAATGTAATTTATTTGTTATAATATGTAAAGTAATTAATATAATATGTTCTTTAACAATTTAATTTAAAATTTAAGGAGGATAAAAAAATGATTGATGAAAAGACAACTAAGAACGATGTCTCAATCGAGGCAAAAATATTTCTAAACGTAAGGTCAAACCCGGTATTGAACTATCTTGACCAAACGTTTGAAATTCCCTCGGGATTTAAGTGGCATAGATGCACCCATTCCCACATCCGTTTCTATAAAGAATGGGCGGGCAAAAGAAAGGGGGAAATAAATGAAATATTCCTTAATCAAGAAGGGTATGTAGATTATGATTTGTTTTGCATCTTTGCTGGTGCTAACGCTGGCTTTACTCAATACGTGTTGGCTACAAAAGACGCATATGGAAATACCTACGTAGCCACTGGGCCAAAATTGATGAGCTTATATTGGGTTCGTAGGGAAGACATTGAAAAGATTCTTAATTATATTAAGACTTTTAAGGTTTCTTCTCTACGTTTAGTAACAGAGAGGGCTAACCTTCCCGGAGGGGAATATCGTTCTCTTCGTTACGGTTGGCTTTCAGAACCTAATACCAACGATGAGGAGAATGATGATGATGAAGTTCAACCATTAACAAGTATGAATGGATTTCATACGGGGCTAATTTATTTGCCCTATTATGGGGTGGCTTCTGATTCGGTGATTTTTATTAGAAAAGACAAACCAGAACATTCTGGTTGGGAAAAACTGATTCAAGCACTGGAAAATATGGAGGATAACGAAGTTATTCACTATTACAGTTATCTTCCATATAATGGAAAATTAGTAAATATTAAGAAAATAGGAGACTTCTATAAAGCCTGGTCGGATTATCAGGCTGAACCAGAAGTTTTTCCTAAATTATCAATTTGTGATATTTTTGGTTCAATCGCAGAGGGACACGTTGTGGATAATAATTTTATCCCCCTGCTAAGAGAATATTTTATTAAAAATAGCAAGGCAGGTCTTGAGTCTTCCTTTTGTAAGGATGACTATTATTTTGGACTACTGAATTCAGCAGGAATTTCACTTGCTATTGAGGTGGCCCATGAAAACGGAGATGCTGAAATAGAAAATAAGCTACAGTCGTGGTTGTCCGCTGGTATGACAGATGAGGACAGCCGAAAAGTATGCTATAATAGTACGATAGATTCGTGCTATAACCATACTTATTACTGGAGAGGAAAAACTGTAGCGTATGAAAAATATGGCGTAAACTCTCCACGTCATAAAGTGATATGTTTCGCATCTGATAATGAAAAATAAAAAAATTCAAAAAATTGCGAACAGGTTAAACTGACCTGTTCGCTTCTTTTCCGAAAACATCATTTTAAAATGGTGTTTTCAGAAAAGAAAAACTAAAACCCGCTAGCAATTTGTAGAGCGGAAAAGCAAAATCATATTTAAATAAATTTCTCTCCTTTAAATATGTGTTAGCTTTTCATTGCTTCGCACTAAAAATGTGAAGTAGCGCCCTACAAATTATTGGCGGTTTTTTGTTATAACTTGGTTTAATTGACAAAAATAGTTGGTGAATTAATCATTATATTTTAACCAATTATACCAGAGTAAGAATGATTTTCTGTGTGTTTTAGACAATCTTTGATGAATTCGGAGCTTGTTTTTTAAATAGGAAAACCGGTATTCTAACCCATTGTTTGATTTGGGTATTTTAGAGTCATCCAGATAATGAAATAGGTGAGATAAGGTGTTATTAATTAATGTTCTGACCTGTTTAATTCCCTAGTATTTAGACAACCTCTTGTCTGATAAAAATTGAGTTCATTATTTGAGTCGCAATTACTGAACGAAGTGCAAACCCATTTTGAGCAAAATCCTGAATGATTGTCGCGCTTCGCAAGGCTGAATCAATCGGCAAATGTCACAAAGCGACATTTGCCGAGCGCTTGATATGGATAGAGGTTATATGAGCACTATTGAAAATGGCAAGAAGAATATAACTATTTCACAGTTAGAGAGATTGGTAAAAGCACTCGGCGTAAATCCGAGTGATCTTGTAAAAAAATAGAAAATCTGATAAAATGACTTTATTATGGAGAAAGGACCAAAAATTAGAATAATTGGAGGAGCTTCTATCGAGAAAAAAGAACAAACAAGAAAAGAAATTGAACAAGCTCTTTTCAGCCATTTTGAATCACTATCTCCACAAGAACGAGAATTGTTGAAAAAATTTGAATATCCAAAATCTGAAAAAGAGCTTGCTCTTATCGATTTTGCAAATGAAGAAACATCACGGTTGATGCAAGAAGCCGGGATAGAACCATACGATGTGCCTGTGGAAAATTATCATATTATTCCGCCAGAGTTATATAAAAAAGTGGTGGGTGATAGTGGGACTGCTGCAACTTTTAACACAAAACAGGGAATAATTTTTAACGCACAAAATTTTCGAGATAATCCAGTAAATTTTGGTGCTACCGCTCTTCACGAGACATTGCATCTCAAAGCACATTTTTCTATGGAGGTTCAAGAAGAAGGTGACGAAGTAAGTAAAACTCCTTACCGCGAAGGGGTAACAGTACGAGCATTACAGAGCTACGGTTATCATGAAAAATACCATCATCATTTCGCTGGTCTGCATGAAGCTATTGTTGCGGAGACAGAAAAAAGACTTTTAGGAAAACTTCTTGACCGTCCTGAACTCGCAAAAGAAAAAGAATGGTTGGCTTCTGACGAGGCAAAAGAAATGAGAAAAAAACTTGCCGAGAAAAAAGAAATTCCGGAAGACGATATTATTTGGGTTGGTAAGAAAGGCGAAAATGATTGGGAAACTGTTTCGTATCTTCAACAAAGAAATGTGTTAAATTATGTTTGCGAAGAGATACAAAAACAGTTTCCAGATGAATATCAAAGCGCAGATGATGTTTATAAAGTATTTTTGAACGCGCACTTTACCGGAAGACTTTTACCACTTGCACGGCTAGTTGAAAAAACTTTTGGTGAAGGAAGTTTCCGACTTCTTGGTAATATGGACACCGATAAACAAAGCGGAGTTTTACATTTGGAGGCTTTGAAAAAAGCGAGAGCAAGACAAGTGAGAAAGAAAGCTGTTTCCTGATTCACCAAAAGTTTTTGATAATTTTTGCTTCCGCAACCGCAGGGAGCGGAGAAGCTCGCAGATTAGTCCGTTTGCTGTTCAAAATAGGTTCGAGCAAAGCAGAGCAATACAGCACCAGTATCAAACTTTCAGGAATTTTACCCATTAATTCAGCCGCGCGAAGCGCGACAACCATTCGGAATTTTGTTCAAAATGGGTTCGCGCTTCGTTCAGCAATCCGACTCAAATAAAAAATATCCTTAATAAGGATATTTTTTATTTGAGTCGGTGAGTCGGGCTGCCGGGAATTGAACCCGGGTCGCACCCACCCCAAGGGTGTATACTACCGTTATACTACAGCCCGAAAAACGATTTTTAATTGATAATAAATAATTGAAGTTAAATTTTATATTAGGTGGCGGCAAATTTTTTTGTAAAAAAATTTGCCACCAACCGCGTCTACTTAATTTTTTATTTTTCTATTTTTTTAGTTGAAGTTTTTTCAGTTAAAGCTTTTTTAGTCAAAGTTCTTTTGCAACGAGTACAGGCTTGAACTCTTGTTCCGTCAGGCAAAAAAACCCATTGCAAATTAGCTTTAGTTTTTTTGCGATTTACTGGATTGTATTTACTTCTTATTTTTTTTCGTGTTATACTATAACTATAAGATTTTCCGCAAATAGCGCATTGACGCATAAAATTATTTTTATCTCATTCGACTATCTCATTTATTCTAGTCAAAAAAAATTTTTTTTCAAATTTTTATGAATTCAATAATAATTATTATTTTTCAACTTATTGTTTTATTATTTTCAGTAATTTTACATGAAATAAGCCATGGTTATATGGCTTATCTTTTAGGTGATAATACAGCTAAGGATAGTGGACGTTTAACTCTGAATCCTCTTTCTCATTTAGATCCTATGGGTTCTTTTGTTTTTCCTTTATTAATGTATTTTTTAACTCAAGGTAGTTTTGTGGTTGGTTGGGCAAAGCCCGTTCCTTTTAATCCCAATAATTTAAGAAAACCTAAAAGAGATATTGGATTAGTAGGAATAGCAGGTCCTTTAATAAATTTAGTTATTGCTCTAATTTTTTCTCTTTTGCTTCGTTTAATAAATTTTTTTGATTTTACTCTTACACCAATGAATGAATTTTTCGGTATTATTATTTATTTAAATATTTTATTAGCTGTTTTTAATTTAATACCCATTCCACCTCTTGATGGATCAAGAGTGCTTTATTCTTTTTTGCCTCAAAAGTGGGAAAAATATTATTGGATGTTAGAGAGATATGGAATGATTTTGATAATGTTTTTTGCTTTTTTCGGATTTCAATTACTCATACCAATAATTGAAAGTCTATTTTCTTTTTTGGTTGGCTAGTTTTAATATTGACATTAAAAAATTTTAGTGTATTAGTTATCCACAGATTTTTGTTGAAGGTAAAATTTAGAAATTTTAAAATTTAATTGAAGCTAATAAAGGTCAATGGCTTTTTAATTTTTATAAAAATAAAAAAATGAAAAATAAAATTTTAAAAGTTCAAAAACGCGATGGGTCGATTGTTGATTTTGATGAATCAAGAATAAAGGAAGCTATTTTTAAATCTCTAACTTCTACTAAAAAAGGGGGAATAAAAAAAGCTGATATATTAACAAAAAAAGTCGTTGAAATTTTAAATAGACGATTTAAGCAAAATGAAATTCCTCACGTAGAACAAATTCAAGATATTGTTGAAGAGGTTTTAATTTTAGAAGGATTAACAGAAACGGCTAAGGCTTATATTTTATATCGTGAGCAACGAAGAAGAATTCGAGAATCAACTTCTTTAATGGATGAATCAATTGAAATGGTTGATAAATATATTGGTGAAAATGATTGGCAAGTTCACGAAAATGCCAATATGACCTATTCGCTTCAAGGATTAAATCAATACATTATTTCCCAAGTAGAAAAAAAATATTGGTTAAATAAAATTTATCCAAAAGAAATTCGAGAAGCAGCTAAAAATGAAGATTTTCATATTCATAATTTAGAAACATTAGCTCCTTATTGTATGGGATGGGATTTAATGGATTTACTTTTAAAAGGTTTTGGTGGAGTGCCGGGAAAGGTGGAATCTCGACCAGCAAAACATTTTCGGACAGTTTTGGGTCAATTAGTAAATTTTCTTTTTACCCTTCAAGGTGAAACAGCAGGCGCTAATGCTGTTTCTAATTTTGATACTTTTTTAGCTCCTTTTATTCGTTATGATAATTTAACTGCCAAAGAAGTAAAACAAGCTTTACAAGAATTTTTATTTAATTGTATGGTGCCAACACGAGTGGGCTTTCAGACGCCATTTATAAATGTGAGCTTAGATATTAAACCGCCAAAATTTTTAGCTAATCAATCAGTAATTATTGGCGGTGAGCCGCAAAAAGAAAATTATGGTGATTTTCAAGATGAAATGAATTTATTTAATAAAACTTTTTATGAAGTAATGATGGAAGGGGATGCAAAAGGGCGACCATTTACTTTTCCAATTCCAACCGTTTCCATAACTGATGATTTTGATTGGGATAATCCTTTTTTAGATTCAATGTGGGAAGCAACAGCAAAATATGGTATTAATTATTTTTCAAATTATGTTAATTCAGACATGAATCCCGAAGATTTTCGCTCTATGTGTTGTCGTTTGCGTTTGGACAATCGCGAGCTTTATAAACGAGGAGGGGGATTGTTTGGTTCGGCGCCGCTTACAGGATCAATTGGTGTTTGTACTATTAATTTGCCGCGTATTGGTTATCTTTCTAAAACAAAAAATGAGTATTTTGATCGTTTAGCTTACGTAATGGATTTAGCTAAAGAATCATTAGAAATTAAACGCAAAACATTAGAAAATTTTATTGAAAAAGGATTATATCCTTATACAAAATTTTATTTATCATCAGTCAAAAATATTCGTAATCAATATTTTGGTAATCATTTTTCTACTATTGGTTTAATTGGAATGAATGAATCTCTACTTAATTTTTTAAATGAAGATATTTCTACCAAACGAGGAATCAAATTTACTTTAGAAGTACTTGATTTTATGCGTAATCGATTGGTTGATTATCAAAAAGAAACAGGTAATTTATATAATCTTGAAGCTACACCGGGAGAGGGGACAAGTTATCGTCAGGCAAAAATCGATAAAGAAAAATATCCAGACATTATTACTTCGGGAACAAAAGAAGTGCCTTTTTATACTAATTCAACAATGTTGCCGGTAAATTTTACTGATGATATTTTCGAAGCTTTGAAATTACAAAATGATATTCAAACAAAATATACTGGTGGAATCGTAATGCATTTATTTTTAGGCGAATCGTTAAAAAATATAGAAACAACTAAAGATTTAATTAAAACAGTGTGCACAAAATTTAATGTTCCGTACATTACTTTGACGCCAACTTTTTCTATTTGTCCAACTCATGGTTATATTGAAGGCGAACACTTTGTTTGTCCTAAATGTACAATAAAACAACCCTGCGAAGTTTATTCGCGTATAGTTGGATATTTAAGACCGGTAAGTCAATGGAATTTAGGTAAGCAACAGGAATTTAAAGAAAGAAAAGAATTTAAAATAAAAAAACTAACTCCTCAATCTAAAAACTAATTTAATGAAAATTGGAGGATTGCAAAAAACAACTTTAATTGATTATCCTAAAAAAATTGCTTGTACAGTATTTTTGATGGGGTGTAATTTTCGTTGTCATTTTTGTTATTCAGCAGAATTAGTTTTGCCAGAAAAAATTAAAAAGCAACCAGAAATTTCCGAAAAATATTTTTTTAATTTTTTAAAAGAAAGAAGAGAATATTTAGAAGGCATTGTAATTTGTGGTGGTGAGCCAACTATTCATTCTGATTTGCCAGAATTTTTAACTAAAATTAAAAAAATAGGCTATGATATAAAATTAGATACAAACGGTAGCCATCCTTTAATGCTTCAAAAATTAATTTCTTTAAACTTAATTGATTATATTGCTATGGACATTAAAGCGCCACTAGATGAAAAAAAATATCAAAAAGCAATAGGGGTTAATGTTAATTTAGAAAACATAAAAAAAAGTATTGAAATTATTAAAAATTCATCAATTGATTATGAGTTTCGAACAACAATTGTGCCAACAATTCATAATTTAAATGATATTAAAAAAATGGCTAATGATATTGCTCCAGCTAAAAGATATTATTTACAAAATTTTCGACCAGAAAAAACTTTAGATAAAGAGTTTTTAAAAATTAAACCTTTTCCCGAGAAAGATTTAAAAATAATAGTAGAAGATATTAAAAATTTATTTGAAGATTGTAAGATAAGATAAAAACATTCAGTAAGTTGGCGGCGAAAGCCTTTGGCTTTCGCCGCCATCACGCTAGTTTAACTCAATAACTTCTGACCACGTTCGTTCGCCTAATGTCATTCTGAACGAAGTGAAGAATCCCACGCACAGCAGTGATAGTCGCTTATTAGTTGGCATGGGATCCTTCGGGCTGAAGCCCTCAGGATGACAGTAAAAAACAGCAGTCATTCTGAGCGAAGCGAAGAATCCCATCCACAGCAATGATTGCTGATTATTGCTGAAAGCCGAGGGATCCTTCGCCTGCCTGCCGGTAGGCAGGGGCTGAAGTCCTCAGGATGACAAAATAGAGGCTGTCATTCTGAGCGTTAGCGAAGAATCCCATCCACAGCAATGATTGCTGATTATTGCTGAAAACCATAGGATCCTTCACTACGTTCAGGATGACGTTGAAAAACAATGGCGGAGAAAGATGGCGGCGAAATTTTAAAAGAATTTCGCCGCCACCAAATCACCACCAAATCGTCACCAAATTTATAATTTTTACCCGTATTGAAATTTGTATTTATTGTTTTTTTAAAATAATTTTTATGTTATAATAAGTATATGATATATATTGGCGCTGATCATGGCGGATTTAAATATAAAGAAAAAATAAAAGATTTTTTAAAAAAATCTGCTATTGAATTTGAAGATTTAGGTAATGCTCAATTTGATCCACAAGATGATTTTCCAATTTTTGCTTTTAGAGTCGCCGAAAAAGTAGTAGAAACAAAAGAAAAAGGAATTTTAATTTGTACTAATGGATTAGGCGTAACAATTGCAGCTAATAAAATTAAAGGAACAAGAGCCGTATTGGCAACAACAAAAAAAGCAGCCAAGCAATCACGCGAACATCTTGATGCTAATATTTTATGTTTGGGCGCCAATACTACTTCAATATTTTTAGCCCAACGAATTATTCACATTTGGTTATCAACAGATTTTATTCCTAAAGAACGTTATCTTCGTCGATTAAAACAAATTGAAAAAAAAGAAAATGCAATTAATTCCAACAATTAATGAACAAAGTTTTGAAGAAATAAAAAAGAAAGTAGCATTGGTAGAAAATTTGGTTGATTTTGTGCAATTTGATATTTCTGACGGAAAATTTACTTCCCATGTTACTTGGAATAATCCAACGGATTTATTAATTTTAAATCCTTATTTAAATTTTGAAATTCATTTAATGGTTGAATCGCCAGAAAAAATAATAGAAGATTGGCTAAAAATTCCTAATGTCAAACGAGTCATTGTTCATTTAGAAACCATTAATGAAGAATCTTTTAATCAAATTTTTTCTTTAACTAATAAATATCAAAAACAATTAGGATTAGCGATTGAAAGCAAAACGCCTTGGGAGGCCTTGGTCCCTTATGTTAATAAAATAGACTTTGTTCAGGTGTTAGCCGTATCAGCTGGGCCAGCTGGTCAAGTGTTTGAATTTTCTAATTTAGAAAAAATAAAAAACATTAAAAAAAATTATCCTCATTTAATCGTTGAAGTTGATGGAGGGGTTAATAATGAAACAGCACCGTTGATTAAAATAGCCGGAGCAGATATTATTAATTCGTCATCATATCTTTTTTCTGATTTAACAAAGGTCGAAGAAAAAGTTAAATTTTTAGAAAAAATATAATATAATAAATAAATATTTTATGATTCTCACAGATGAAAAATTAAAAAAATTAGAGGAAATAGCAACTCAATTACGTTGCGATGTTATTGAAATGCTTTTGGAAGCAAAATCAGGTCATTCAGCTGGTTCTTTGGGAATGGCTGATGTTTTTACCGCTTTATATTTTAGTGGTATTTTAAATGTTGATCCTAAAAATCCTAATTGGGAAGATCGTGATCGAGTAATTTTATCTAATGGTCACATTTGTCCTATTCATTATGCAGCTTTAGCCAGGGCAGGATTTTTTCCTGTTGAAGAATTAAAGACATTAAGAAAATTTGGCAGTCGTTTACAGGGTCATCCTCACGCTGGAATTTTGCCGGGTATTGATAATAGTTCAGGTCCATTGTCTCAAGGTTTTTCTATTGCTGTTGGATTGGCTTATGCGGCTAAAATGGATAGAAAAAAATGGCAAGTTTATTGTTTAGTAGGTGATGGCGAGCAACAAGAAGGTCAAACTTGGGAAGCGGCAATGTTTGCTGGTAAACATAAGTTAGATAATTTAACATTTTTAATGGATCGTAATAATATTCAAATTGATGGTTTTACCGAAGACGTAATGCCTTTAGAGCCATTGAAAGAAAAATATGAATCTTTTGGTTGGCATGTTTTAGAAGTAGATGGTCATAATATTGCTGCTGTTATTGAAGCTATTTCTCACGCTAATTCAATTTATGAAAAGCCAGTAATGATAATTTGTCATACTATTCCTGGCAAGGGAGTTGATTTTATGGAATGGAAACCAGAATGGCATGGAAAAGTGCCCAATCAAGAAGAGGCAATGAATGCTCTTAAAAAATTACGTTCTCTTCAAGGTCGGATCCAAAGTGAAGCAGATTAATATTTAAAAATTTTTATCATTTTTAATGGTGGTATTTTTGGCGGTCATTCTGATTGGTGATCATTCTGAGTGTTAATGAAGAATCCTACGTTAACTTGGCTGTCATTCTGAGTGTTAACGAAGCCTGCCTGCCGGTAGGCAGGAATCCCACCCACAGTAAATGATAGCCGCACAGTATTGAAAACCGAGGGATCCTTCACCTGCCTACCGGTAGGCAGGCCTGCCCGCCGATAGGCGGGCCTTCAGGATGACACTAAAAAACAACAGTGATAGCCGATTTTTAAAATAAGACTAATAAATACTTATTTTAAGAAATTATTTATTAAAAGTCGTCAAAAAATAAAAAGCAAAAAATAAAATATGCTCAATCAAAACTTAAAATTAAATCCTAAAATTTTTGATTCAGACATAGAACAAAAACCAACTCGCGATGGTTATGGAGAAGGTTTAGTTTTAGCTGGTCAAAAAGATTCACGAGTTGTTGCTCTTTGTGCTGATATTTCTGATTCAACTCGTTCAGCAATGTTTCAAAAAGCTTTTCCGGATCGTTTTGTTGAAACTGGAATTGCGGAACAAAATATGATGGGATTAGCCGCTGGAATGGCTTTGGCGGGAAAAATTCCTTTTGTTTCCACTTATGCTGTTTTTTGTCCCGGTCGTAATTGGGATCAAATGCGAGTAAGTGTTTGTTATTCTAATGCTAATGTAAAAATTACTGGTGCTCATGCTGGCGTTTCTGTTGGTCCTGATGGCGCCACTCATCAGGCCCTCGAAGACATTGCTATTACTCGTTGTGTTCCTAATTTAGTAGTTATTGCTCCGTGTGATGCTATTGAAACAAAAAAAGCAACATTAGCCGCAGCTGAGTATGTTGGTCCAGTTTATTTAAGATTTGCTCGGGAAAAAACACCGATTATGATAACCGAAGATACTCCATTTGAAATTGGCAAAGCTTTAATTTTTCGAGATGGAAAAGATGTTGCTATTATTGGTTGTGGTCCTTTGCTTCATAATGCTCTTTTAGCAGCAGAAGAATTAGCCAAAGAAGGAATTGAAGTAATGGTAATAAATAATCACACTATAAAACCAATGGATTCTAAAACAATTATTGAAGCGGCAAAAAAATGTGGCGCAATTGTAACTGTTGAAGACCATCAGATAATGGGCGGAATGGGATCAGCAGTGGCCGAAGTTTTAGCAGCAAATTATCCTGTGCCAATTGAATTTGTTGGAATGAAAGATAGATTTGGTGAATCTGGAGAACCAAATGAATTAATTGAAGCTTTTGGAATGGGAAAAAATGCCATAAAGGAAGCGGTAAAAAAAGTTATTCAGAGGAAAAAATAAACAGTCATTCTAAATATTTTATTTTTGTTATTTTGAGCGTCAGCCCTGCCCGTCGTAGGCGGGCCCGCCTTCGGCGGGCAAGGGTTGAAGCCTGCCTACCGGCAGGCAGGCCCTCAGGATGACAAAATGAAGGTTGTCATCCTGAACGCAGTGAAGGATCCCACCCACAGCAATGATACTCTATATTAACTA
>Ga0255347_1003734_pt1 | contig 19438 bp, 15 predicted proteins | sample wastewater_treat_2_FD_192479 | JGI IMG/M metagenome (GOLD analysis project Ga0255347, IMG submission 192479) | Wastewater microbial communities from Lulu Island WWTP, Vancouver, Canada - plant24 | ecosystem: Engineered > WWTP > Wastewater > Unclassified | place: Canada: Vancouver, British...
ATTATGACAAGCAGTTGTGTGTCTCCAGTTTTGAGGGCACCACAATAGGAAGGGCGTTACTACGTAAGTCGTTGCAAAACAAGCCTGAACCCAGAACCCTGGCTCCTGAATCCTAGGTGCGGTGCAACGAAGTAAAACCACACCCCCGCGAATCATGTGAGTGAAAATCGCAGGCGCTCATGGGTTAGAGTTTGTCAGGCAGTTCCTGCAGGGCCAAAATTTTTTCAGCCAGCATCCAGCGCCAAGCGTTGAAGGTTTCAGGAGCCCAGAGACCGTCGTATTTATATTTTTTCTGCACATTCATGGCTTTGAGGATCTGATCCAGAACGCTCTGTGCGTCAGCGGCTTCCGCATTGTGCCCGGCTGCAGCCACGCGCTCGATCTGGTTCTGCAGCGTGTAGACGTAACGGTGGTCGTCGATTCCTTCGCGGTATGCTTCCCATAGCGTGACCGGTATCGGCTCGCCGTTATCGTCGGTGCGGTTGAAGAAATCCTGCGTGTTGTAGTCTAGGTAATTCCACGGGTCGCCGCCGTTTGCCTGGTAAATCCAAGGAATCAGCGCGCGGTATCCCGACTGCCAGAAACCGAAGCCGTATGTCATGCGCGCGCCAAGGGTCGGAGTATGGTCGTTTTCACCGGAGATATGGTTGGGGTAACACCAATATTCGACACCGCGCGCCTGCATATCGGCCAGAATCGCTTCACGGCCGAGCGAGAACGGCTGGCAGCACCAAACGTCCACATGCGGGCGCATCGGCTCGAACTGTTCATGCTCAGGATCAGCGGTGACATAGGTGCGCACATTCGGCACACGCTTGATTGCCGCGAGCACCCGCGCCATAAAGGCGACCGACTCTGGGCTCGTCGAGGGCTCGTCCACAGGATAATACAGTAATTCCGGCCATTGCCGCCGTCTGGCTTCGGTTTCAATGACTCTTACCATGGCGGTCAGCTCGTCGAAGAACTCGTCGGGCGGCATTTTAACCTGTCGCAGATGTGATCCCATGGATGATTTCATATACTTGTGATAAAGAGCGCCGGTGGGAAACGAGCATACAAGCGGCTTGTCGAAACCGACACTGCGCGCCAGATCGATATCGCGCTGCAACCAATCAAAAGAAAATCGCCACTGGCCTTTTGCCAGCCAGCCGCTTAGCCCCACCACGACCGTGTTCATGCCGTGTTCGCGCATGTCGCGGTATTCGGTTTCCGCCTTATGCCGCCACCACGCACGTGAGAAATCATCAGGGGCCGCGTTAATGTTACGCAACGGTTGACGGTAGTATTGCCCGTACACCAATGATTGGTCTTTCTGCAGCGTTATCGGCAATACGCGCAATTTGATCGGCACTTGCAGTTTGACGCCGTCCGCATTGACCTCAGCGTTGCTGCAATAAACCCCCTGTGGTTGTCCCAGCGGCACGCGCACCGTCAGCCATATGCGTAAATTTTCGCCTTTAGGCAGCGGTTGCGGTTGCCAAGGCATCAGGACATCCGGTGCGCGATAGTAGATGTTGAAAGTGCTGTAATTCGGGCGCACATACATGTAGCGGACATAACGCTTGTCAATAAGATCAGCCTTAATCGTGGCACCGTTGGCGGTGTTGACCAGATCGCTGAGGCCGACACTGATGGAGGAGAAGTCTTTCAAGGCATGCAGGGTGAAAGTGATAGGCTCATATTCGCCCCAAGAGGCGAAAGCCTGTGCTGGCGCGCCGATTTCATGCTGCCGCGGATTATGATCCGGCCAGACCGGCTCGCACCATGGGCGGGTATAAAAAACGAGGCCTTCCTGCTTTTGGCGCTCGGTGAATTCCGGTTTTGGCGTGTTGTCTGGACGAGGTGTCTCGGTCCATTTCGACAGCTCCTCCGGAGGTAGCATGAAGCATGCGGTCAGGATCGGTTTGATGATTTTTTCATGTGTCTCCGGCCATTCGTCGGCAGGCACGGCTATCAATGCGTTAATCAGCCAGCGGCTGCGGGTGGTGATGTCCAGGACAATGCCGTCTTGTCCGGCCACTGTGTCGAGGTAGAGCGCGCGCAGCTCATCGCTGCCGGCAAAGGTCGCGGACACGCTGCCACCGTCGGCTGCGGTCACGCGCAGGTCGAGGACGTGTTCTGTGCGCCGTCCGGAACGCCCGCTCAGAATCAACAGTTTATATGCGCCAGCCGGCACGGCAAGGGTCAAAGTCTCGTCGTGCCGCGCGTGAATATGGTCGCAGGTCAGTTCGGTCTGGTAAGACCGCGGCGGGTTTTTTCTGCCGGTGTATTCGTTGAGTGTCCACTCGCGCGTGATCGGATTGACGCTGGTTTCACGCTTGTTTTCAGATTTCCAGACAGCCTGCTTGTTGCCTGCCTGCGTGACAAGAATCGCGCCGGGGTGCAAAGGTGATTTCTCGGTTCCGAAGTCAAAGATATAAGGCGCGGCAACTGCCAGATAGACCGGAAACACAAGGGCTGTGGAGATTATTTTTGTGCGCATGTTTTTTCCTTTGTGAATATTCAAGCTGAGGTGGGCTTTTTAACGCCAGGGGGATGTTGTCAAAGTCACGGCAATTTTTTTGCGTTGCTCGGGGGCATCCGGGAATGCCGTGAGAGAGTATTGCCCCGGCGACAGGTTTACACCTTCGAGAGGAATGTAGATTGTCTGACGTCCTCGTGAGACAGAAACTGTGCGGGTCAGGACGACGTTGCTTTGGTCGGACAACTGCACCGGTACGCCGGCCGCCAGATCTTTGGCCGGGCCTTCGACCATTAGTTCCAGCGGCAACGCGCGGCTGTCGCAAAAGAGCGCCGGGGCTGGCGTGTTCATCTCCGTCACGGTGGCGGATTTAGGTCGTACCAGCCGGAAGCCGCCGATATGGAACGCGACCAGATCCTTGTCTCTATAATCTGCTTCATTGACGTTGAAGCCCAAGCGTGTGATTGTGCCGACAAGCCCGAGGTCACAAATCTTGATTTGCACGGTGCTCCATTTGCCTATGGCAACCATGTCCATAACGGTCAGGTTTTTTTGATTCTGCTGGTTATACACATGAAAAACCAGCGGACGTTTAGGCAGGAGCGGGCGCGAGAACTCGGTCATGATCTGGAATTCCAAACGGTCATACTCATGCCAGACCTGCTCTTCCTGTTTCATGGTCAAGTACATGCGCGGCCAGCCTATCGGATAATTTTTCTCGCCGGTTGAGTAATCGACCGGCACACGCATGGTCAGGACTTTACGATCCCAAACCGTGTGCGGCGAGACTGACAACTCGCACTCGGACGGTGCCCAACGTTTCGGTTCAGCCAAACCGTCTAGATAAAAGTACTCTAAAGGCACGTTGTTTGCGAAGGCGGTCACACCTAAAGCCATACCGAGTAAAAGCATAAACCAGCAGATGCTGGAGTGTTCACGTTTGTTTTTCATGTTGTGGTGTTATTCTCCTTCAATCTCGGCGCCCACAGACTCGGCTGGGGTACACCTGTTCCCTATGGTTGGCTCATTATATGGATGGGGGTAAAAAGAATCAATTCTGGAAAAGTTAAAAAAGGGATGCGATTCAATAAAGGTGAATCGCAAAAGGTCAGCCTGTTTCCTTGCCATCTTTTGGCCAAACATGCTATCGTCTTTCTGCAATTCCGTTCGGTTTGCCGAACGTTACTCAAAAGGGGAAATCATGGTAACATCACGCAGAAGTTTTATTAAAAGCGCCTCTCTGGCAAGTGTTCCTTTCATACTTCCTTCACGCATCTGGGCTGCTGAAACAAAGCCTAATGACAAACCACGCATGGCTTTCATCGGTTTCGGCATCCAGGCGCGCGGGTTGCTGGCCAATTTTTTGCACCAAGATGTATCGGTTGTCGCCATATGCGATGTCGACACCACCCGCCGCGAGGACGCAGTCAAACGTGTGGATGATTTTTACAAAAACAATCCGAACAAAGGCATCCCCGGCAACTGCAAGGGATATAACGATTTCCGTGAAGTCATCGAACGCAAGGACATCGACCTCGTCTGTGTCGCCACGCCGGATCACTGGCATGCGTACATCACCATTGCAGCGATGGCTTCCGGCAAGGATGTCTACTGCGAGAAGCCGCTGACCTACAATATCCACGAGGCTGTGACTGTGATGGCCGCCACAAAGAAATACAAGCGCATACTCCAGACCGGCGCGATGCAGCGTTCCAGCTTTGAATTCCTGACCGCCGCCGAGCTGGTCCGCAACGGATGCATCGGCAAGATCAAACATGTGGATTGCAACTTTGGCGGCCCCTCGCGTCCGCATGTCGACCCCAAAGAAGATATCCAGATTGAGCCGGGGCTCGACTGGAACCTTTGGTGCGGCGGCGCGCCGCTTGTCAAATACAACGACAAACTCTCACCGCGCGGCGTCCACAACTTCTATCCCATGGTCTGGCGTATGGACGACCTTTTCGGCTCCGGTTATTGCGGCGATTGGGGCGCGCACCATCTCGATATCGCCCAGTGGGGGCTCGGTATGGATGAGGGCGGTCCGGTGAAAGTGATCCGTGCCGAACGTTCTGAAAAGGACAAGGCCAATGTCGAATTCGGCGGTCGCGCGCAGTCCGGTGTGGTGCTTGAGTTCGCTGGGGGCATCACCCTCAAACACAATCCCTTCTCACTCTTCGGCACTGTCTTCCATGGCACCGACGGCACGATTTCGGTCAACCGCGGCAAATTCGAGATGACCCATGGCTCCGAGTTGGTCTCGCGTTTCACCAAAAAAGAGGATGGGGGATCGCTCGACAGCGCGCTCGCCAAGGCGCGCAAGGCATTCCTTACGGACAGCGCCTATAAAACCAAGCTCTACAAGACCAAGGGTGGACATCCGGCTGATTTTGTGGCTTGCGCAAAATCACGCCAGCCGGCCTGTTCCAACGAAGATGTCGGCGGTCGCTCGGCTATCCTGTGCCACCTCTGCAATATGTCGTATGTCCGTGATGCCAGCTTCGACTGGGAACCGGCCAAGAACACCTTTGCCAACAACACCGGCGATGCCGCTTGGCTGGTGCGCGAAGGCGGCTACCGCTTGAACTTCACGGTCTAAGCTAGGATTTTCTTGTTTCGAAACTTGAACGTTGAGCGTTTTCTCCCTCCGGTAGGGCTCGTTCGCCGAACGTGCCTCGGACGGCTCGGCGAGGTGTCCCTACCAGAGGCGGGCGAGGACGCCCGCGCCAAAGCGGCGTCGCGCGGGATACCGCTTGCCGCCGCACTCCAGGATCCGCTCGCCAGACTCGCGGAACATCGGTATCGAAACCAACTTTTAGGGTAAATCCTGGTTCTCTCTCCGCCGAAGCGAAGCTGTCGGGAATCCTGCCTCTCACCTTTTCCAACTGCCCCGCAGGGGCAGTGGCGCGACTGAACCTTGGCACCTTTAATCTTTTGCGATTTAATTTTATCGGATCGCAAAAAACACCTAGTAGAAATTGACTTCTTGTCTTTCTGTGATATGTTATTTGGTATAAGGAGGTGTTCGATGTGAAAAAGAATGCGTTGGGACGTCATATTTTGACAGAACTGTACGGATGCCCCATGGAGGTTCTTGACGACCTTCAGTTGATAACTGATGAGATGACCGCTGCCGCTGTCGAAACCGGTGCCGATATCCTTAAGACGGCTTTCCATCAGTTTGAGCCGCAAGGCGTGACCGGCTTCGTCATGATCGCGGAATCGCATTTAGCGATCCATACATGGCCAGAGTATGGCTACGCCGCACTGGATGTTTTCACCTGTGGCCCTAACGTGGATCCTTGGATTGCATCGCGGCATCTTGAAAGACGCCTACGTGCCAAATCAGTGCGGGCCAAGGAGGTTTTCCGCGGCATTTTTCACAATGTGCCGGGACGCAGACCAATGGACTCGGATCGAGCGGAGTGTCAGTATGTTCTTTTCTGACAAGGAGTGGCACGCCGACCGGACAAGTCCGGGTGTGGTCCATCTTTTCCCGTTATCGAAAACGCTGGTTGATCAGCAGACAGCCTTCCAGCGGATCGAGATCGTTGAGAACGAGGTTTTCGGCAGGATGCTGATCCTGGACGGCGAGTTGCAGTCCGCAGCCTTTGATGAGCATCTTTACCACGAGGCGCTGGTGCATCCGGCCATGGTTTTGCATCCATCCCCCCGGCGCGTCTTGATCGCTGGTGGGGGAGAGGGCGCGACAGCCCGTGAAGTGCTTCGGCATGAGAGCGTTTCCCGACTGGTCATGGCGGATATTGACGGAGAAGTCGTGGAGCTTTGCCGTGTCCATTTGCCGCAATGGCACGGGTGCTGTTACGATGACCCGCGCATGGAACTGTACATCGGCGATGTGTTGCGCCTCCTAGAAGAGCGGAAGGATTGCTATGATGTGATTATCATGGATTTGACCGAACCCGACGAGCAGGGCCCCGCGCACCACCTTGCCACACGCCAGTTTTATCAATTGGTGCGCGAGCGGTTGTCTCCAGATGGGATATTAGCCATGCAGGCCGGTGATTTCAATCCGGTTAATCTTCGAACGCACACGGCGGCGCATACGACGTTAAAAGAGGTTTTTCCGCATGTCGCGTCTTACCGTGTTTTCATACCGTCGTTCCATACGGAATGGGGATTCTTGCTGGCATCGGCGTATTATCCTGTGGAGCGCAGTGCCGAAGCACGGCAGGAAATCGAGGATGCGATCGCCGCGAGAAACTTAAAATTGCGTTTTTATGGCGCTGATGTTCATTGCCGTATGTTCCACCCTAAAGGAGCAATAGGTTTTCAGGAACTCAGTGGCGCACATGCGTCTGAAAAGTTAGTCCCGCGTTTAATTGACAGCGGCACATAAATCAGCGACAATACCAAATCATAGTTTGGGCATGGTTTAGTTAAAACTCATACCGACATGACAAAATAATACGCGAGGAAAGGGAAACATGCACAGTTTAATAAATCACTTGAACCAGCTTCAAGAGCTTGTGCTGATCCGGGACGAGCACCGGGCCACTGGCGACGGTAGCCATATGAATCACTTGAATGAATCGATCGACCAGCTTACAGACAAGTTGCCGACGGATGTTAAGTCGTTGTATTTGCGGCTGTACAAAAAAGACCATATCGTGATGGCGCCGATGTACAACGGGTGTTGCGCCATATGCGGGATGCGCATGCCTATCAGCCAGGTGCAGGCTGTGCGGTTGTGCAAGCAGATACAGAACTGTCCCAGTTGTGCGCGCATCTTGTTTGAAGAGAGTGATGCGCCGCGTTGGGTGGGCGACACGCCGAGCCGTACCGAGCCGCGCAAGTCTGGCATATCGCGTTTCTCTGCCGAGTCGCTGATGGTTCCGGATCTGAAGGCGTCTACCGGTGCCGAGGCCATAGAGGAACTGGCCAAAGTTATGAACGCGGCGGGGTTTGTCTCTGGTGTCGATAAACTGGTACAGAGCGCTTTGGAGCGCGAAGCGGTGCTCAGCACGGCAATGGAGAACGGGTTGGCTTTCCCGCATGTGCGTGGCGTGGAGGGCGGCGGCTTGACTCTGGCTTTGGGGGTCTCGCGCAAAGGCGTCAAATACGATGAAGCCGGCAGTATCGTCAATATAGTTTTCTTCATAACGATCCCGACGGCGGTCAGCGCCTTTTATTTGAAGCTGGTTTCCGGGCTGACCGAAACGTTTCTGAAAGAGCAACACCGCGAAGCGATCTTGGCGGCCGAGACGCCCGAACAGTTGTGGAAGGCGCTGACCAAGGCGACCCGTTATTCTATCAAATAATGCCTGTCAACTGGATCCTGGGTGCGGTACAACCAGTGAACCCGCGCTCGCGTTGTAATCAACCTGCGAGCGGTGTTTGACTAATTAGCCTCCTTTGCTAAAATACCACCCGTTTTGTAAAAAAAAGAAAAAAAAGGAAAAGAAGAAAATGGCCAAAAGCTCAAAAACGAAAAAGACGACAGACACCTGCTGCTGCCCGGCTAGCAAGACCAAGCACGTGTATTTTTTTGGTGCAGGACAGTCTGAGGGCGATGTTACGATGCGGTCTTTACTGGGCGGTAAAGGTGCGAACTTGGCGGATATGGCGGGGCTGGGGCTGCCGGTGCCTCCGGGGTTCACCATCACTACGTCCGCGTGCGCCAAGTTCTATGAGATTGGCGAGAAGGCTTTGCACGCGTTGATCGGCGCCGAAGTGGCTGCGGCGTTGAAAAAACTTGAAAAAGCCACAGGTAAGACTTTCGGCTATGGCGATAACCCGTTGCTGGTGTCGGTGCGCTCTGGCGCGGCAGCCTCGATGCCGGGCATGATGGATACGGTTTTGAATTTGGGCCTGAATCCCGACACGGTTGAGGCCATGATCGCCCGCACCGGCAATCCGCGTTTCGTGTGGGACTCGTATCGGCGCTTCATCCAGATGTTCGGCAATGTGGTGATGGACGTCGACCATCACTGCTTCGAACATGAGCTGGATGCAGTCAAGCGCTCCCGCGGCTATACGCTGGACACGGAGCTGAATGAGGACGATCTTAAAGAGGTCGTCTCCAGATACATGAAGATCGTCAAGCGCATCAAAGGCTGTGATTTCCCGACGGATGCCATGACCCAACTGAAGCTTGGCATCAATGCGGTTTTCGGTTCCTGGAACAATCCGCGCGCCATCAAGTACCGCGCTATGAACGACATTCGCGGGCTTATCGGCACGGCGGTCAATGTGCAGGCCATGGTGTTCGGCAATTCCGGATCCAACTCTGCCACAGGCGTGGCTTTCACGCGCGATCCGTCGACCGGCGAGAACCGGTACTTTTATGGCGAGTACCTTATTAACGCGCAGGGTGAGGACGTGGTTGCTGGCATACGTACACCGCAGCAGATCACGGTCAAAGGCTCGCGTGAGTGGGCCAAGGCGCGTAACATTCCGGAAGCCGTGCGCAAAGCGCAGTACCCGGCTCTGCAAGAGGTTATGCCGGAGGTGTTCAAGCAGCTTGACGAGATTCGCGTTAAACTTGAGCGGCATTACTGCGACATGCAGGATCTTGAGTTCACGATCGAGGACGGTGTGCTATACATACTGCAGACCCGCAACGGCAAGCGCACTGCGGCGGCAGCGGTGAAAATCGCCTCGGATCTGGTTAAGGAAGGTCTGATTGACGAGAAGACAGCGGTGATGCGGGTCGAGCCTTCGCAGCTAGACCAACTGCTGCACCCGGTTTTCGTCAAGATCGCCGAGGCCAAGGCCAAGCGCATCACGGTGGGCCTGCCCGCCTCGCCCGGGGCAGCTACTGGGCAGATCGTCTTCAACGCGGCCACGGCCGAAAAATGGGTTGCCGACGGCAAGCGCGTGATCCTGTGCCGTATCGAGACCAGCCCCGAGGATATCGGCGGCATGAGCGTGGCGGCAGGCATCCTGACCGCGCGCGGCGGCATGACCTCACATGCGGCGGTGGTGGCGCGCGGCATGGGCAAGTGTTGTGTTTCTGGTTGCGGCGAACTTCACATTAGTTATGACAAGAAAACGATTACATGTGGCAAGCTGGTTTTGAAAGAGGGCGATTGGATCTCGCTGAACGGGTCAACTGGCGCGGTCTACAGTGGCCAGGTCGAAACCGAGGATCCGAAACTGACCGGACCGTTCGCGATGATTATGGCTCTGGCCGACAAGTATCGCACAATGGGTGTGCGTACCAATGCCGACACGCCGCGCGAAACAGCCAAGGCCGTGACCTTCGGAGCCGAGGGGGTCGGCCTGTGCCGTACGGAGCACATGTTCTTTGAGGGAGGCCGCATCACCAGTTTCCGCCGCATGATTCTGGTGGCGGAGACTGTCAAGAATTTGCGGGCGGCAATAGCCGACTGTAACCAGAAAGAGGAGCGCGCGAAGCTTGAGAAGGAGCTGGCCGTGCCTCTGCGTCAGTACAATCAGGCGTTGAAAGAGTTGCTGCCGTTGCAGCGTAACGATTTCATCGGCATCTTCAAGGCGTTGAAGGGGCGGCCTTGCACGGTCCGCCTGCTCGATCCGCCGTTGCATGAGTTTCTGCCGCATGATGACGCGGGCCAAGCGGAAATGGCGCGTCTGATGGGTATCAGCAAAGCGAAGATTAAAGACGTGGTGGAGTCGCTGCATGAGGCTAACCCCATGTTGGGGCATCGCGGTTGCCGGTTGGGCATCAGTTATCCTGAAGTCACCGAGATGCAGGTGCGCGCCATCTGTGAGGCTGCGGCTGCGGTCAAAGGCTCGAAGCCGGAGATTATGGTGCCGCTGGTGGGCACCGTCAAGGAACTGGCTTCGCAGAAAGAGCTGATCAACAAGGTTGTGGCTGAGGTCGAGAAAGCCAAGAAGACCCGTCTTGAAATTAAGGTGGGCACCATGATTGAGGTGCCGCGGGCCGCTGTGACTGCCGACCAGATCGCCACCGAGGCGGATTTCTTCTCGTTCGGCACCAACGACCTGACGCAAATGACCTGCGCCTTCTCGCGTGATGATGCCAGCAAGTTCTTGGGCGAGTATGTGGCGCGGGGCTTTTACGATTACGATCCGTTCCAAGTTTTGGACCTTGATGGCGTGGGACGCATGGTCGAGATCGCGGTCAAGTGTGGGCGCAGTGTGAAGCCCGACCTGAAAATCGGTGTCTGCGGGGAGCACGGCGGCGATCCGAAGACTGTGGCGTTCTGCCATGGTTTGGGCTTCAGCTATGTCAGTTGTTCGCCGTATCGCGTGCCCATCGCCCGCTTGGCGGCGGCGCAGGCTGCGTTGAAGGGATAGCTTCATGCGAGAGCAAAACGGATCCGGCATACGTCCGGCCAAGCTGCGGGATGTGGGGCATATCTTCGATCTGATCCGTCAGCACGAGGATGCCCTGATCTCGCGGTCAGTGGGTGACATCATCCAGAACATCGACAGGTTTGTGGTGTGCGAGAGAGACGGTCGCGTGGTCGGTTGCGCCGCTTGGAAGATACTGCCCGAGATTGGTGAGCCTGAGAAAGCCTCGGTCGAGATACAGTCTGTGGCGGTCTGCAACAACTACCGTCGTAAAAACATCGGGTCGCTGATTGTCGACTACATTTTGCAGAGGGTCAGAATCTTCGAGCCCGCGCAAGCGATCGTGCTGACTTTCGCGCCCGAGTTTTTCCGCAAGATTGGTTTTCGGGAAATCGCGAAGACGCAAGTGATGCATAAGCTTTATATGGGTTGTATCAACTGCACCAAACACGCGAACCCGTTCACTTGTCCGGAAATCGCCATGGCCATGGACCTGCGCAAAAAACAATAACGGGAGAGCAATGAACAACCGCTATGCCGCCATACGCGCTATCGCCGCTGAAACAGCGCGTTGCGCACCTGCCGACACTGGAGCGTTGCGCGCGATGCAGGAAAGTTTCGGCAGCCGTGTCTTCAGCGATGCCGTAATGCGGCAAATGCTGTCCGAGAAGACATACCGGAAAGTCCGCCGCACCATCGACAATGGTGAGGGTCTGGACGTTTCGGTTGCGGGCGAGGTGGCGGAGGCGATGAAGCAATGGGCGATCGAGCAGGGCGCAACGCATTACGCGCATGTCTTTTATCCGCTGACCGGACTGACGGCTGAGAAGCATGACTCGTTTTTATCGCCGGACGGCAAGGGTGGAGCGATCACCACGTTTTCAGCCAAACAGCTTATTAGCGGTGAGGCTGACGGGTCGAGCCTGCCGTCAGGCGGCTTGCGCGCTACATTCGAAGCTCGCGGATATACCGCTTGGGACGTTACCAGCCCGGCTTACATTCTGGAGTGTGCGGGCGGGCGCACACTTTTCATCCCTTGCGCTTTTTGTGCCACCAACGGTGATGCGCTGGACAAGAAGACTCCTCTTCTGCGCTCCATGCAAGCGCTAGATCGTCACGCGCGAAGAATATTGAGGCTGTTGGGCGAGAAGGACGAGAAGGTTGATGCCAATGCCGGTTGCGAGCAGGAATATTTTCTGGTTGACCGCAGGCTGTTCCTGTTGCGTCCAGATCTGATCAGCGCTGGCCGCACGCTCTATGGCGCCAAGCCGCCTAAGGGTCAGGAGATGGAGGATCAGTACTATGGCGCGATCAATGAGCGTGTGCTGGCCTTCATGATCGAGTGTGAGGCCGAGCTTTACAAGTTGGGCGTTCCGGTCAAGACACGGCACAACGAGGTCGCGCCGGGCCAGTTCGAGGTCGCTCCGGTTTACGAGCAGGCCAACATCGCGTCAGACCACCAGCAACTGATTATGTCACTGTTGCAGCGCATGGCGCCGAAGCATGGCTTTGTCTGCCTTTTGCACGAAAAGCCCTTCAAGGGGGTCAACGGTTCCGGCAAACACGTTAACTGGTCACTTAACACCGCGTCCGAAAACATGCTCAATCCCGGCGAGACACCGACGGAGAATATGCGGTTCATGCTCTTCTGCGCGGCTGTGATCAGGGCGGTTTCGCTGCACGTGGGGCTTTTGCGGGCATCGGTGGCACATGCGGGTAACGACCATCGGTTGGGAGCTTGTGAGGCGCCGCCTGCTATCATATCGATGTTCCTGGGTGAGCAGCTTACGGAAATTTTTGAGCGTACGGCGGGAGCGGCGCGCAAACCCAAGAAGGGCGGCAAGGCGCTGACGTTGGGCGTGAACTCCCTGCCGCCGTTGCCGGTTGGCGACGGTGACCGTAACCGCACGAGCCCCTTCGCGTTCACAGGCGGGAAATTCGAGTTCCGGGCCGTCGGTTCGAGCCAGTCGGTGGCAGGGCCGCTCATGGTGCTGAACACGATTGTGGCTGACTCTCTGGACTATATTGCCACGGTTCTGGAAACGCGGGTAAAAGATAACACGGGCGGTTTGAAAGAAGCGGTGCGGGTTGTGTTGCGTGAGGTGTGGCAGGAGCACCGGAGGGTAGTATTTAATGGCGACAACTACGCGCCGGAGTGGCACGCCGAAGCGGTGCGGCGCGGATTGAGTAATCTGTCTTGTGCTACGGATGCCATGTCGCAACTTATTTCAGAGGAAACTATAGGGGTAATGGCTCGGCAGGGCGTGCTGACCGAGCGTGAGCTGCGGGCGCGCTACGAGATCTATTTGGAGCGTTACATACACGATATCACGGTCGAGGCTCGGCTGATGATCGAGATGGGGCGCACCATGATCCAGCCTGCGGTGGCCGCCGCGCAGTCGGGGCTGGCTGACGCGATTCTAAAACTACGCATGTTAAAATTGCCCGCCGACCCCTCTTCTTTAGATGAGATCAGCCGTTTGGCCGTAGCTTTGCAGGAAGAACTGAAGGCGCTGGCCTGTGTCGAGCATGAGTTTGAGAGACACGAAGGCGGCAAGGCAGAACAGGCGTGCTTCATGCGCAATCAGATCGTTCCGGCCATGGAGCGTGTGCGTGAGGTGGCCGACGCTCTGGAAGGTCTGGTGGATGACGCGCTCTGGCCTCTGCCAACCTATCAAGAGATGCTGTTCATCCGCTAATACCGCGTGTTCGTGCGGTACGCTCTTGTGTCTGTGGTTATTGGACACGACTGTGTTTGGCACCTTATCCTGTCTTTTCTAACGACAAAGGAGATCCCGATGATGAAAAAAGGTTTAATTACCGTAGTCGTGGTGCTGGAGATGGTTGCGGCCGCGGTTGCGGACAATGCTCCAATCGGGATGTTTGACTCTGGGGTAGGCGGGTTAACCGTCCTCGAACAGATGCTCGCTATGGATCTCTACGATAACGCAACTGGCGAACGTCACCCCGATGGTCGACCGGATTTCGAGCGTGAACGTTTCGTGTATTTTGGTGACCAAGCGAACATGCCATACGGCGATTACTCCGCCGGTCACTTCCATTGGTGTGGCGCGAGATTTGTAATCGATAAACTATGCGGCGGCGAGATTTTTAACCTCGCCGCCGCAGTGTTTTTATGATCTTTTCTTTTGGGTAATCAGGGCTTGGAGGCGAAGGATATCACGCAGAACGAGACGATGAGCACCGCCGTGCCGAATGCGAGGTACGCCTTGGTCTTCGCGCTTGTCCCTTTCCATTCTCCCGTCATCACACCGATGATCGTAGAAAAGAGGATCGTCGATGCCATCATGATCGCGAATGAGATGTACTTGAGGTCTCCCATCAAGGGTTCGCCTGCCTTAGTGCAGACGAACTGCATAACCCAGATAATCCCGATCGATGCGCAGATGAGGATGTTGCGGAGCGTGGGTTTGGCATAGTCACCGAAGGTCTTGTTTTTCCAGTTCTGCTGGAAACACCATGCCGCTTCGACGATAAAACCACCCCAGAGCACAACCATTATGACCGGCATCCCGCGCCAGCAGGGGTCCGCCCCTGCCTTGACTGCGGCTTCTTCAATCACACCCGCGCCCTGAAGGCCGAAGTTCATGCCCGCAGAGAAGAAGCCCGCGATGATCGCGGTGATGATGCCCTTCTTGAAGTCGAACTCCATGACCGCCTTCTTCTTTTCTTCTTCTGGCAATTCGTCTTCTTTTAACTTACCTGCGAGGCCAACGAAGACGATGCCAGCCAAGGAGCCGAACACACCGCCGAGCACCGTGAGCGCCGCAGCGTCCTTGACGAGGTCGGCGGCGTGACCGGTCGCGATCGGTGGGATGAGCGTCCCGGTGGCAGCGCAGAGTCCGCAGCCGATTGCAAGCCCGAGCCCGATGCCGAGATAGCGCACCATAAGCCCCCATGCGAGCGCGCCGACACCCCACATCATGCCGAAGCCGGCACAACGCAGCAGCACTGGTGTCGGGGCGGACATGGTAACGTTCCAGAAGTCGGGAACGGTGAAATAGCAGATCACCGGCGGACAGATGATAAGCCCGATCAGGACGTATACGAACCACCATGATTCATACGCCCAGCCCTTCACGTAACGAGCGGGAAGGAGGAACGTCGCACCGGCAAGACCACCGCCGGTGAAAATGAGCATACCTAGTATCGGGTTCATTTTGTGCCGCCGTTCTTAGCCGTCGAAAAAGCTCGTACGATTTCAGCTTTCGCTATAGGCGTTTCGAGATAACGCATTTTATCCGCCTTGAGCGTCTTCGAGCCGGCCCAATCCAACGTGAACTCGCCTTCGCCGTGTGTATGCCAGTAGGCGACGACGCGCTTACCGTTACGCTCGAAGACAAACCCGCGCAACGTTTTCGCCTCAGCGCTGGACGGAAGCATCTCGATCTCGCAAAGCGTGTACGCGCCCTTTTCATCGAGATACAGGTGGAACTCGCGCTTCGGATCCTTAAGCGCGTCCCGCTGCGCATCGGTGAGCCAATTCTTCGAGCGGACATCTTCCCAACGGCGCATGACCTCTAGGAGGTCTGACATGCGCGGATGCTTTTCGATAGCCGACAAATTGAACTGGATTGTCGCGGGACAGTCCCAAGCCGCGCCCTTTGACGTTCCAAACTCCCACATATCAGGCTGTGTGCCGACAGTTTTGTCCGATGGCTGGTAGATACCCCACCAGCCGAAGTTGAGCCGGCTGAAGTCTTGCCACATGATCGGTGCCTCGTAAAGCGGCCAGCGGACGATCATATCCTTAAAGATCTCAGGAGGGAAGACGTCGAAGGCATTCGCGCCGCTCAGGTGATGCCAGCCGAAATGCGCCTTGGCCGCGCCTTCCATGAAGAGCGGCTTTTTATCGAACTTTTTCCAAACACGGTATTGGGCGTTGGGGACGTGGATGCCTTGGGGAACATTGACGCCCTCGGATCCATCGCAATACATAAACTCGAAACCGCAATTATAGATTTTCGCGATTTTTTCCGCGATCTCGTCCTGCAGGTCGCTGTTCTGGTCAATGTAGCAGCTTCTGCCGCCAAATTCGCAGACATCGAGAATACCGCCGATCTGTCCGTTCGGGTGCTCGACGATAGTTGTTTCCTTCGCGCCGCGCTTAACACCGGTGAACTTGTAGGGGCGCTCGGTTGTGAATCCCTCGTAGCTTATGAGTTCGCCGCCGAAGGCAAGGATGCGGCTCAATTCGTTCGTCGGGCAATTGGACGGATCCTCGTGCACCCAGATATCACCATCATCTTTGCCGAGGGGTTTTGCCAGCGTGAAATGCGTCGTCAGGTTGAGCCGCGGATCGGCTACAGGAGTAACGTAACGCGTCTTGAAACCGATAAAGGTTTGCAAAACGTGCAGCCCCGGCGTGATGTCCGCCGCCTTGATTTTCGCCAGCATCTCTTTGAGCGAATCGTATCCGTTCACATATTCGTCCAACAACTCGTAGTCGGCGATGCCGCCGTAACCGCGGTCACCCTTGGCGCCCTTGCAGATTGCGGGATAATAAATCAACATGTTGCGGAAACCGCCCTGCTTCGCATAGGCAAGGTGTCGGTCGACCGTGGACGGTGTCACGCCCGAACTCCAGTAGATCGACGATTTGATCTCCTGAGAGCGGCGGCTTTGGACACCGCGGGGAAGCCCCAGATCACGCTCAAAGGCATCCATAGCATCCATGAAGGTGTTTGCCGCAGAAGCGATCAACGCCGCTTTCGCGCCACGGAGCTTCAGGTTGCGGTGGGCTTCGGCGGTCATCAGCCGAAAGCCGTGACGCCGTGAATTGTCGATCCAGGTGTACGGTTCAGCGGCGATGACCGCGACCGCCGCAGCATCGTCCCAACTGACATTCAGCCAGCCGCCGAAATGCTTGCGGTTTTTTACCGGCAAATCCAGGATTTTCATGACATCCACCGGCGGGTAGGTCATCTGGAGCTGGTTCGCACCCCTCGGACCGAGCGGAAAGTCCACAAGCTCGAACGTTACGTAGTCAGCGGCCTCGGTGACTTTGAGCTGCGCCTCGTAGGAGATGAGTTCAAAGCCGATGTAAAGGAAGTCTCCCTCACGGCGCACGCGATCCGCACGATATTCGGTGCGTTTGTTCGAGAATGTGAGCTTAACTTCGTTGTTAAACGGACGATTCTGGATGACCGCAAAGACCCTGAGGTCCTCGTTCAGGTCAAGAAGCTCCTCGCCCGTCGCCTTGAGAACAAGCGATTTCGCCTTGGCGTCGTCGCTGAGGACAAGGCGGAAGCGGGAGTTTTCGATCATTACATCAGCAGAAACGCCGATGGCGGCGAATGCCGCCACGGCGAGAACAACACATGTTTTTTTCATTATTAGAGCATTCCTGTTTCAATATGGAACGTGATTGATTTACCGGGAGCGAGATAACGCTGCTGGTTGTTCGCTTGGCAGAAGAGCCGCCCCTTATGCTCACATGTCGCCGGCATGCACATGCCCATTGCGTCCTCGTCCTTCGTGCGCGCAATCCAGCGCGTCGCGTAGGGGAGTTCATCCGGACGGTAGCGGACGAATACGCCGCCGCCCTTAGGATATACCTGCTTCACGAAAGCCCAGCCGTCCTTGTCCGCCTTGTGGAAGTAGCAGTTCACGATTTCCGGCTTGTAGGATTCACCCTTCGCACCGACGATTGACTGTGCCTTGTAGTCCTTATCCAGCACGGCCAGCCACTTGTTAGTCGCGTCCGCCCACGGTTTGTGATAGCCTGCCGGCACCTCATGGTTGATGATCGGCTTTTTCGCGAGCGCGGATTCGACGATCTTCGATCCGTTGACCGGACGGTGGTTGACGTGACAAAGATAATAGTACTCCAGCGGCAGGTCCTTGAGGTTCTTTGCCGTCACGATGATATCGAGCTTCGCCGCTCCTTTGCGGAGAACAACCCGAGGCGAGAACTCGTAGTTGTAGGTGAAGCACATGTCATGATACGCCTTGCCGCCGACAGCGACGTACTCGCCGAGTTCGTCATTGCCGAACTCGATGTACGCCTCCTTATAGCGGATGATCGGCAGCTCGGCGTGGCCGACATGTGTGTCTTCCGCAGTCGGGTTGCCCATAGCTGTGAGTCCGCAGTGCATCATGAAGCAGCCGTACGATTCATTGAAGCTATTGACACAGTCCTTAGGTTCTGCATACATAGACTTCATGGCAAGCTCGCGCCCGTCGAAGTCGCACCGCCAGATCATCTGTCCCATGAACGGCAGGATCGTGAATGATCCGCGCGAATTAGATACTTTGAGCGCATCAACTCCGGTCGAGTAGCGGAAGGTCTCGGCCTTAAACTCCCCGCTCTCGGCAAGTGTGCGCTTCACCTCGGAAAAGAACTCGTTACGAAGGTTGATTTTCATTTTCAGGTACTCACTTTAAGATACGGCGGAAGTGATCAAGGATCATCTTGACGCCATTGTCACCGGTTTCCTTTGATGCCTTGAGCGCGGATTCCGCATACCAGGCAGTTTTATCAAACTCATCCATATTGACCGTTTCGGGGCAGAGAGACATCATGAGCGAGGTCTCGCCTTCGCCGGCGTGGTCGAACGGATATTTCGCAAGAACTTCCGCATCCATGAGCGCATGGTTCTGGATCCAGATAAACGGATTCGCATCCAAGTTATCGTGGTCTTCATAGTACGACGCGCTTGATGGATCGCCCCACCAACCATCGCCACGCTTCTCTTCGAGGAACTCCATGATTACCTGACGGGAAGCGAGACGGAACGCGAGATCCGTCGGCATGCCGGCGTTGAAGTCTTCAGACTGGTGGTGGATGATCGTGTGGATGTTGCGGAATCCGACATCCAGCAGCCCGCGGAAGATCTCCCGCGCGATCGGCACCAACGCCTGCGAATTGACAGGAATGGAGCCGCGGCCTTCGCACGGCGCGACGGCCCGCGAGGACGCTCCCCAGTAGAAGCTGGGCAGGATGACGATTTCCGCAGTCTTTTCGTATTCATGGAGCGCGCGCTCAACAGCCAGCGTGTCCATGCCGACGGGAAGATGTTCGGCGTGATACTCAAGCACGCCCAAGGGCAAAACGACCGGGGTGCGCTTTTCAATCGCTTCCCGGATCTGTGACGGACGCATCAATTCATAACGCATGTTCTTAACCTCATTAACGCAGGCAGAGCCTGCAACTCAATTTTATCTCACACAGAGGCACAAAGGACACAAAGGTTTTTCAGGACAATCCATTCCCTTTCGTGCCCTTCGTGTCTTCATGTGAGAAACAACTTGTTTTGTTAGTTACACACTTCGATCGGGCCGTTGGTGCCGATCTGCGAGGGCGCGAGATTGACACAACCGTCCTTCGTGATTGCGACCGGCTTCTCCCAGCGGAGTCCGAACGTCGGCGAGGTCACAAACGTATCGATCTGGAACGTCATATTCGGCTCCAGCGCGTAGTCAGAACTCGTCTCCATCCAAGGCGCCTCAACCTCAATGAGACCGGTGCCGTGGCACGGACCGTAGAAGTAGTTGGCGCGCTTGCCGCGATCCTCGTAGAATTTGATGAAGCCCTTGGCGATCTCAGATGCGGGAACGCCGGGCTTCAAATTCTCTTCCGTCCAGTAGTGGGCGTCGAGGCCGAACTGCACCAGCTCGCGCTTCTCAGGCGTCAGCTTGCCGCAGCAGACCGGCAGGCCGATCGACGGCGAGTAGCCGCACACCTTCGCGGAGAGGTTG
>Ga0255347_1003735_pt1 | contig 19424 bp, 13 predicted proteins | sample wastewater_treat_2_FD_192479 | JGI IMG/M metagenome (GOLD analysis project Ga0255347, IMG submission 192479) | Wastewater microbial communities from Lulu Island WWTP, Vancouver, Canada - plant24 | ecosystem: Engineered > WWTP > Wastewater > Unclassified | place: Canada: Vancouver, British...
CAGCCACAACTACATTCGGTTCATCATCATCGTTGCGGAACATAGAAATTTGCGCTCCAATATATAAGCCCCTTTCAATTATTTTCAGGTTATTATTATGAATAACTACAGCATTACAGCCCTCCGGTAATTGATCCAGAGGGAGGCATTGACCTGCTTTACATACACCGTGTCTTTTTCTGCCGGAAAATTTTCTGCTCCAACCCCGAATTCTTACTCTATTCCGTCTGGAAAGCATATTTACTCCCTATTTTATGTAAAGTAATATAAATGAAGGTAAAAATAGCTCCTATAACAACAAACCAGAAGATGGACAGAACATTAAAAGCCAGTATTTGGTATATCAGGGTAGCCACCATCCAGGCAAGCAAAGTTAAGTAGACAAAAGCAAAAAGCATCCATTTAAAGCCGTGTTCCTTAAAAAGCATTGTGAGCGAGGCAGCACAGGGTGAATAGAGCAAGATAAAAACAAGATAAGCTAAAATAGAGGCATTACTGCCAAAACTGCTTTTGATATTATTTGCCAGCTGATCGCCTGAAATTTCTCCCTCTGAATTTTGGTAGAGACCCTGCAAGGTTCCAACAATTGCTTCCTTGGCAAAAAGTCCGCTGATTAAAGCTACGGATGACTGCCAGTTATCACTTTTAATTCCCATCGGCTGTAAAACAGGGGTAATCAATTTTCCTCCTAATTCCAGAATTGAGGTTTTTTCGCTATCCCTTCCTGTTGGAATTTGAATACCTTGCAGAATATTTATCAATACAATTACCAGTAAAATGGTTTTCCCGGCTCTCAACAGAAAACTTTTCAAGCGATGCCAGGTATGCATAAAAATACCGTTTATAGTAGGAATATGATAGGCAGGAAGCTCCATTACAAAATCACCCGGAGCACTCAGAAAAATGGTCTTTTTTAAGAGCAAGCCGGTTAAAACACCCATAATTATGCCAAAAAGATATAAACCAAAAATCACCAAATCCGCATACAGAGGGAAAAATAACATTACCAGAAAAGTATACACCGGAAGCTTGGCTCCGCAAGATACAAAAGGAGTTAAAATGGAGGCAAAAACCCTGTCCCGGGGATTTTCCAAAGTCCGCGTAGCCATAATTGCCGGAACGGTACAACCAAAACCTACTAATAAAGGTATAAATGCCTTACCCGGAAGCCCTATTTTCCGCATAAATTTATCCGCTATAAAAGCTGCTCTTGCCATATAACCGGAATCTTCCAAAATAGATAAACTTATGTATATGAAAAAGATAGGAGGAATAAAACTGCCAATGGTTACAATCCCTCCTCCAATTGCTTCACTTAATAAATAATTCAGCCATTGCGGAAAAGAAAGTGAACTTAACAAATTGCCCAATTGCTCTATAAACAACCAGCTGAGTATAAATTCTATGAATTTGATGCAGGGTTGGCTGAGTTTTACCGCAACCAGAAAAACCAAATACATTACAATGAAAAAAACAGGCAATCCCACAACGCTATTCAGCACAACTTTATCTACCATATCGGAAAAAGTTAACCGGCTTTTACGCTTGCGTTTCACTACATCTTTTATTAAACCGCGAATATAACCATAACGATCATCAGCAATTACAAAGGTAGGTTCTTGACCTCTATGTTTCGCTATAGCAGATATCTCTTTCTCTACAAGTGCCCTATCTTCATCCGATAAACGGGAAGTTAATTCCGCATCACCTTCAATCAATTTCAATGCCTGCCAGCGACTTTTTATCAAAATATCATAGGCAATTGAAGCGGATTCGGAAAATTTACGCTGGGGAACTTTAGTTTCCGGCTCTCCTAAACCTGATTTCAAAACAATCTGCCAAATATTTTGCAAGTGCTTTTCCACTACTTCATCATAATGAATCGTTGCCGGAACAGGTGGTTGAACTAAATACTCCTCCACTTTGTCCAGAATAGGAGAAACCTCAATTCGCTTATTCAAAACCAGAGGAAAAACCGCAAAACCAAGATGAGAACTTAAATGTTCAGTATCAATATAAATTCCATTGTGCTCCGCTATATCTATCATTGAAAGACAAATAATAAGAGGAGCTCCCAATTCCATCAATTGCACTGTTAAATACAGGTTGCGTTCCAGGTTGGAAGCATCTACAATATTGATGATAATATCGGGTTTTTCTGTTAAAATATAGTTGCGGGCTACCAATTCATCAGGACTTCCTCCTGCCAAAGAATAAATGCCTGGAAGATCAACAACTTCATAGATTTTGCCTTTATAATTGCATCTTCCGGATTTATGTTCAACCGTTACTCCAGGCCAATTGCCAACTGTTTGATGTGAACCGGTTAACGCATTAAAAAGGCAGGTTTTACCTACATTGGGATTGCCCGCTAAAGCAATTACAGGTCTATTTCTCATCGGATTGAGTTTCATTCTCAATTGGATTGCATTTCCAGCAAAGCCCTTTTACATTTAATTCAATTTCTTCTGGCTTAAATTTTAAGTCCTGCGCCTGCCTTTCCAGAACCGGATAAAGAGTATTTAAATCCGTTTCCATTAAGGCACCGCAATTTCTGCACAGCCAATGAATGTGTTTCGGATGACCAAAAATATGTTCATAGCGTTCTCTGCCTTCACTGCGTAAGGCATGTTGCACAAGCCCTGCATCCAATAGTAAGGGAATAGTCCGATAAACAGTTGCCAGAGAAATGGCATTGGTTTTAGCCCGAATTTTGTCATACAATTCTTCCACATTAAAATGGGTGTGCATATTGAATACTGTTTCCAGAATACAACGCCTGGGTTTGGTGAGTTTGAGTCCCTTATTGCTAAGGTATTGATTGAAGATAACAGCATATTCTTCCATCTTTTTAAACCTCTTTGTATTGATAATCATTTGCAATTAAATTTAACTGGCGAATTATGTCAAGAAAAAAGGTTGAGAAGGTTGAGAGGGTTGAGAAGGTTGAGAAGGTTGAGAAGGTTGAGAAGGTATAAAGAGTCACCGAAAATTGCAAATACGCTCACCGAAAATTGCAAATGCCAAAACATATACATATCCAAGAATCCAACAGCTTCCATACGTAATCCGTATTGGTATATTGCATATATCATTACGGGTTTTTTCTCTTGATTCTGGAGCTGATAATAGTAACTACCACTTGGACAATATAGTGCCCAATTTGCAGGTTTTGGTGATCAAAACAATGAGATTTGCTGAGTAAATGTCCAAGTGGTTTTCTGCAAATGCTTTTCAGATATTCTTTTCTCTCTTCGACTTATCTAATTTGTCCAAGTGATCGCTATTTGCAATTATCAGTGACTCTTTACACCAACCTTTATCTATTCTAACTTAGAGGGACAAATAAAAGATTTCTCTTGACTCTTCAGGGAGCTCGGCAATATTATATTAATAGAGTGATTAAGTTTATACTCCAAGGAGGAGAATATGTTTTTAAGCGGAAAGCAGCTCATGGAAGTTTTCCAGAAAGCAAAGAAGAACCGTTTTGGCATCATTGCTTCAAATGTAGTCTTTGACACCCAGATTCGGGCTATCATTCAAGGATACAATAGTGTAGGCAGTGATGGACTTTTACAGATGAGTTCCGGTGCATGCAAATATGCAGCTGGAGAAAGTCAGGATATGCAAGTTGGTGCGAGAATGATCTCGACCATGGTTCAGACCTTTGCTGCTCAGTTCCCCAAATGCGGGATTGGTTTGCATATAGATCACGCCACTCCCAATTATTTTGATTTCATCGTTTATTGCATCGAAAACAAGCTGGTGACATCGGTAATGATTGATGCTTCCAAGGAAAAGCTTGCCGAAAACATTCGTGTAACCAAAGAAGTAGTGGATGTTGCTCACAAACACGGCATCCTGGTCGAGGGTGAGATTGGTCATATCAAAGGGACAGAAGATGAAATCGTATCGGAAACCGAGCTCTATACCCATCCTGATGAAGCATTAGAATTTGTGAAAAAGACCAATGTGGATCTTTTTGCTGCCTCTGTAGGCACCAATCACGGAGTCACTAAAGGGGAAAACATTGTGCTGAGATTGGATCTGATAAAAGAAATTGACGACCTCTTGATCAAAAACGGAGTAGAGCGCGGGTTGGTCTTGCACGGTGCCAGCGGTCTTACGGACGCTCAACAGCGAGAGGCGATCAAAAACGGCGTGGTCAAGATCAATAAAGACACCCACTATCAGATGGATATGGCTCGCGAGATTCAAGCTTATTGGGAAAAAGAGAAATACGCGATTGTCTGTCCTCCGGATGTAGATCCCAAAGACTATATGCCCAATAAGAGCAAATTTGATCCCCGCAAATGGCTGATCAAGGCAGAAAACAAAATGCAGCAAACGGTTAAGGACTTCTGCCTGGTTTCGGGCAGCGCACATAACAGCATCTTACTATAAAAGGAGATTCAAATGGCAAAAGTAGGAATCAATGGATTTGGGCGCATTGGTCGCCTTGTGCTTCGAGCTATCATAAAATATCATCCTGAAATCGATGTGGTGGCGATCAATGATCTCACTGATGCTAAGACTTTGGCACACCTCTTCAAATATGATAGCGTGCACAAAATCTTCGCTGGAGAAGTGTCACATGACGAGAATCACATTATAGTCAACGGCAAAAAAAAATTAGAATATATGCACAAAGAGATCCCGAGTCTTTACCCTGGAAGGATTTGGGGGTGCAATATGTTGTCGAAGCTACCGGCATCTTCAGAACCAGGGAAAAAGCTGGGAAACATCTAAAAGCTGGTGCTCAAAAAGTTATCCTCACTGTTCCAGCAAAAGACGACGTAGATGCTACCATTGTCATGGGAGTAAATCATAAGATTCTCAAAGCCTCTGATCAGATCGTTTCCAACGCCTCCTGTACCACAAACTGTCTGGCTCCAGTGGCCAAGGTGTTGCATGATAAATTTGGGATTGAAAGCGGACTTATGACCACTATTCATTCATATACAAATGATCAAAACATCCTTGATCTACCGCATAGTGACTTGCGTCGTGCTCGCGCTGCTGCCATGAGCATGATTCCGACCACCACCGGTGCTGCCAAAGCAATTGGACTGGTAATTCCCGAACTGAACGGAGTGCTGGACGGTATGGCTGTGAGAGTGCCTACCCCTGATGGCTCTCTGGTTGATCTTTCTGTAAATTTGGCACGCGAGGTCAGTAAAGAAGAGATCAATCAAGCCATGAAAGAAGCAGCAGATACATATCTGAAGGGCATTTTGATGTATACAGAAGACCCTATAGTCTCCATTGATATTGTAGGGAATTCTTATTCCTCGATCTTTGACGCAGGTTGTACCTATACCAAAGGTAAGATGGCAAAGATCTTGAGTTGGTATGATAACGAATGGGGCTATTCCTGCCGTGTGGCAGACCTCGTTAAATACATGAGTGAGCTCTAAAATAAGCTACTTACAAATCAGATAAAATTGTCCCCGGGGGATCTCTCCGGGGTTTTTGTCTTAAAGAGAAGAATAATCCAGAGCTATGGATAACGGAAGCGAGTCTTTGCGGAGGAGCTTTACAAACTGTAGAGATATTGGCAAAGCGAGTTTTTAACTGAAATGGAATTGAAATTGCTTCAAAGTTATGCAGTGAAAGATTAATTTATGGAGAAATATATGCGGATATATCTTATTGCTATCCTGCTGATCTGTTTATTGCCTTTGGCATTAAGCGCAGATCTGCCTGAGTGCTATCATACTTATGATGAGATCACCACGATTCTGTTTGACCTTGAAGCCCAATATCCAACGCTTGCTAAAGTGCATATGATTGGTTATTCGCAAGAGGATCATATACCTATCTATGCTATGCAGATATCTAATAATGTAGAGGGAGAATGGGAACGTCCTGCTTTGCTTTTTGTGGGGCAAGTACATGCTGAAGAAGTTTTAGGAGTCGAGATTGTCCTGAGCAACATCGAGGAGATCCTCAGCAATCACAATCAAAGTCCATATTCTTCGTGGGTCAATCAATTGGACTCATGGTGGATTCCTACCCCAAATCCGGAAGGGCACAATGTCGTGACCTCCAATCTTGACACCTCCTATCGCAAGAACAAAAGAGACAACAATGGTAATGGCATCTTAGATTTTTCTCCTTTAGTAGGATATGACATCGATGGCGTAGATATAAACCGTAATTTTGATTTTAACTGGGTGCATGGAGATACACTGATGCAGCCGGGAGGCGATGAAGTTTATGACTACTATCGCGGACCTTATCCCAATAGTGAGAGCGAGAATCAAGCCATAATTCAATTGGCTGATGAGAAAAAATTCATCTATAGCATTTGTTGGCACTCATCCCGTAGTGGGAACTTCTCTGAGAAAGTATATTATTCCTTCAATTGGAAGGATGTGCGCCCATCTCCAGATTTGGCTTTTGCTCAGAGCATAGCTCAAGGAGTTGCCAATGAGATCATCAAAGAGAATGGCAATCATTACGAATACTATCCTAACGCAAGTCGGCGAGGTGCGTTCCATGACTGGATGTATAAGCAATATGGCACGTTCCAGTTGCTAATCGAAGTAGGTACGCGCAATTTACATCCTGAAGAAGCCTTGATGCTGGATACAATTGATCGTGCCTCAAACGGAGTGTGGTGGATGATGAACCGCGCACTTCTCTTCTCTATGGATGTTCCTTCAAATTCACTTTTAACGGGGCACACTATTGATGCCCACACTGGTGAGCCGATCTCAGCTGAGATCATCATCCAAGAGCGTCATGCCCCCTGGTTTCATCCTCGCACAAGTTTTGAGGATACCGGGAGATTTTACAAAGCGTTGCCGATGGGAAGCTACACTTTCCATGCTCGGAAAAAGGGATATTGGGATCGCATCATAGAATCTGTGAGTGTAAATAACGGAAGTTGGACTACTATCACAGTGGAGCTGGAACCAAAGGCAGAAGCAACTTTGCATGGCATGGTACGGAGTGGAAGCGAGCCAATCCCCGCTCGCATTATTATTCATGATGTCATCCCTGACACGTTAATTGTAGATGGAGAGTACATCTATAATGGCTACGAGGGAGATTATGAGGTCGAGATCTATTCCGATGGCTACTATCCCTATCTGGGCACCATCACTCTGCAACCCGGGGCTCAGCAAAGCTATATCAATCTTAGCCCGGAAAACGTTATCTTTTCAGAAAATTGGGAGTCCGGCACAGAGGCTTGGGAGATCAATGGACCGTGGGTCTTGCAAGATGAGCTTTCGGCCTCTGGCAATGCAATTACTGACAGCTGGGGTGGACGGGGGCACTATGCCCCAAATTGTGATGTTTGGATCCAGACTGTCGATCCGATCCAGATTCCCGAAGGCAATACTGCCATGCTCTATTTTGATTCTCATCTCTATACAGAATGGGATTTTGACCCTGTGACCGTTGAGGTTTCCCTTGATGGCGAGAATTTCACTGAAATCTTTCGTAAATCTGGGCGTTATGATTGGTGGCAAAAGGAGTATATATCGTTGGCAGAATATGGCGGTCAGAGCATATATCTACGCTTCCGCTTGCAAGATGATAGCATTGCTGATGAATTGACCGATCCGGGTTGGACTCTTGATAATATCCGGTTGGTTACCGGAACTGCTACCGACAACATGGACCAAGTTCATGAGGCATTGCACTCCGTGATCTTGTATCCCAATTATCCTAATCCTTTTAATCCCGAGACTACTATTCGTTACAGTCTGAGTAGCCCCCAGGAACTGAGCATCGAAATATTCAATATCAAAGGACAAAGAGTCGCTAGCTACAATCCCGGTATACAGAGTGCCGGCGATCACAGCTTTGTCTGGCGCGGCAAAGACGATGCCGGGCGCAATGTCTCCAGCGGAATATATTACTATCGGCTGAGCTCTGATGGATATCACAAGACCCGCAAGATGGTCTTGATGAAGTAAATCCTTCTCTGACAGTTATCAAAAGCTTTGGCACCTTTAGCGGGACCAAAGCTTTTTTTGTAGGGTTGAGTGCATTTAGCTGAGCAATTCATCAAGATACAGATTGTCCAGAGGCAAGTAGCTTGTCCTTTGAATATAAAATCACATATCTATGTGGACTATTTTTGAGATCAATGAATAACTTATACAGACTCTCAATCTATCGGATGCTATACAGTAGCCTCTGTAGTCAGTTTATCATCCTTAGAATACGGGGCTTGACTCCCTATCACAGCTGTTTAATAAAGCTTCTTCTTCTTTTATGCTGTCTATAATCAAAGTACTTCCATTGAGCTTGAACCCTGTTGTTGGTTTCAAGTTCTGGATTACTCTCTGCTTTGACAAATTTGTTATCTATATAGCTCTTAAGCAGCTCTCTAAACAGGAGGGAATTTACCCCTTTATCCCGAAATTCAGGTCGTACCGCCAGGAGATAAAGATCAATGGTCTTCTCATGTTTCATGGCATCCAAGATATAAAACCATCCCCATGGTAAAAGCTTCCCTCTGGCTTTTTGAAATGCTTTGGACATTGAGGGGAAGGTTAGACCAAAAGCAGCAACTTGATCATTGCTATCCAGGATCAGGCTGATCAAGTTCGGATTTGCCATGCTTATATACTGCTTTATATAAAAGTTGATTTGCTTCTGGGTTAAAGGGACAAAGCCGTATAAATCCTGATAAGCCAAATTTAATAACTCAAAGATATCCATAGCATAGCGCTTGATCTCTTTAATCTTGGCAGCATGGAGAACTCTCAAGTTATGCTTCTTCAGCACAATCTGAGCAATCCGATCTATTTTCTCCGGAATCTGCTCAGGAACCTGAATTTGATATTCCACCCAATCAGCATCTTTGTTATAACCCAATTTGGCAAGATGTTGAGGATAATATGGATAGTTATAGATCGTCGCTATATTACTTAATTCTGCAAAACCTTCGATCAGCATCCCTTCCGGATCCAAGTCAGAAAAACCCAGCGGACCTTGAACTTCATCCATACCCTGTGCCTTAGCCCAAGCTTCGACCCTATCAAGCAGTGCTTTGGAGACATCATCATCGTCGATGAAATCAATCCACCCAAATCGACAACTTTGCTTTTGCCACTTTTTGTTATAGTTATGATTGATTATCCCCGCTATCCTGCCGACAACTTCATCATTCCGATAGGCTAACCATAACTTGACCTCACAGAATTCATAAGCCGGGTTCTTAGCTTTGTCAAAAAGGCTCATCTCTTCGCTAATTAATTGCGGAACAAAATACTTGTTTCCCTGATATAATTTTAGAGGAAACTTGACGAATTTTCGCAATTCTTTTTTGGTTATAACTTCGCGTACCAAAATATCATTCTCTACCAGCATAATATAATAGACCCCCAGGTTAGACCTGCGCCAAAAGCGGTTAATACGACAATATCTCCACTTTGGATTTTACCTTGAACTATAGCTTCATCTAAAGCAATGGGGATTGATGCTGCTGCGGTGTTCCCATATTTATCAAGATTGATCATAATTTTATCCTGCGGAAGAGATAGTTTTTTGGCAACAGTCTTTAATATTCGTATGTTTGCCTGATGTGGGATAAGTAAGTCTATATTATTTTTCTTTAATTGTGCTTGATTTAACGCTCTCAAAACCGAATGATACATCATATCAGTTGCATGTTTATAGACCTTTTTCCCATCCATTTTTAAGTATTGTTGATTTTGATCTATGTTACTTGCCAAAATAGGATTTCTTGAACCACCTGCTGGAATTTTTAGAAAATCAACTCCGGAGCCATCGGAACCCCAGTCGAACGAGATAAGATTTCTGCCTTTAATATTCATTTTTAATACTATTGCTCCAGCACCATCTCCAAACAGAACACATGTACTTCTGTCCGACCAATCAACTGATTTTGATAATACATCAGTTCCAATGATCATAGCAGTATTATAATTACAAGTTTTCATCAATGATTCAGCCATAATTAAAGCATAAATTGCACCTGAACATGCTGCAGATATATCAAAACAGACAGCATTCTTTAGCCCAAGTTTAGGTTGGATAACGGCTGCAGTTGAAGGTAATTGATAATCTGGTGATTGAGTGGCAACAATCAATAAATCGACTTCTTTGGCAGCTATACCAGCTTGCTTGAGAGCTATTGATCCTGCTTTAAGAGCAAGATCAGAAGCAGCCTCAGAAGCTTGTGCAATTCTGCGTTCTTGTATTCCCGTTCTTGTTGTTATCCATTCATCGGTTGTATCCACCATCTTTTCCAAATCGAAATTAGAAACGATTTTATCCGGAACATAGGATCCAGTTCCAACTATACTAATGCCATCAGGGAATTTAAGCATAACTTATATCCTCTAACCTCTTCTGGTTAATAATAATGCTTCTGTTTCTCCACTTGTGTAGAAACAATCCTAAAGCCCTAAGTCCAATTCTTTGTTTCGTAGACCAGAAGGGCGCCATAATCCTTAAGAGCGCTGGATTTGTTACAATTCTTTCTTGTTGCTCTATTCCAGCAGCTCTGCTCCGAATTATATGGCTCAAAATAATGAATGCAGATGCATTGAGGCATATTGTTTTATGCCCAGGTAGAGGATAGGTTGTTATCCCATTAAGCCATAATTCTATTAAGTACGAAATGAAAACATAGCCGGTTATCTTCCAGCTGTTTCGTGGCACACGATATTTTGTTATCGTGGTAGGCATCAAACACCTGTTTGTTCAGTTGGATTTGGATAACACATGCTTATCAGGTTGGTGGAAAGGAGTGGTATTTCAAACCAATATACGTATTCAAGATTGGTCAAGGATTCCTGATTTATCCTAAGGATCAAGGTCTTGAGCTGTTCGGCTTCGTCTTCTGTTACCTGGATGATAATCATTGCATTATAACCAGGCCATATCGAGCTATCTAATCGTGGTTCACCTTGAGGGTACTTCCCTAAAACTCGATCTAGGATCAGAAAATTGCTCAATCCGAGCTTTGACATGTGCTGCAACATATCATCTAAATAGCTAATATCGCAACTGATGCAAAACGTAGTCATAGAGCACCTCGGTTTTCTTCTCTGTGATGGGCAAAATAATAGAATACTGGGATTAAAATCAAAGTTATGAGGGTTGATATTAAAAGACCTCCAATCACGGATATCCCAAAAGGACGCCAGATTTCTGATCCTAAACCAGTACTCAATGCCATAGGTACCATCCCGAAAATCGTGGTAAAAGCCGTCATCAATACTGGTCTCACGCGCGATTTCCCAGCATTAATTAATGATTCTTTTAAGTTTTGTCCTCTGGCTCTGAGCAGATTTGTATAATTCACTAACACGATACCATTATTCACAACGATCCCAAGCAGCATCACGATCCCGAAAAAGCTGACAATATTTAGCGTGACATGGCAGATAACAAAAGCCCAGATTACACCGGTTAATGCCATGGGAACGGCGAAAATAATGATGAATGGATCACGATAGGTTCCGAATAATGAGGCCATGACCATATAGACTAAAATCATTCCAAGTATAAAAAGCATGGTCAGGTCCCTAAATGTTTCTCGTTGGTCTGTGATTTGACCGCCTATGTCAACAGATATTCCAGAAGGGGTTTCGATATCCTGAATGGTGTTGTTCACTATTTTTACAGCTTTGTTCAAAGAGATTTGATCAATATCAGCACTAAGATACACAACTCTCTGTTGAGCTTCATGTTTGATTTCAGAGATCCCTCGCCCTTCTTCAATGGTAGCTATAGATCCCAGAGAGATGGTTTGACCAGTCAAGGTGTTGATGCTGACATTCTTCAACTGGTCGATATTATTTCTGAATTCTGGGGCATATCTTACCGTAATATCATAAGCATCGCCACGGTCTTTATATTCACTGTCAGCAACGCCAAAAATGCTCTGTCTCAAAGTCATGCCTATTATGGCTGGATTTATTCCGAGGGTACTGGCTTTGTCCTTATCAACAATCACCAGAATTTCTGGTTTACCAGCATCTACCGATGATTCAAGATTAACCAGAAACGGCAATTTGCGCAGCTTCTGTTCTATGCTTCCTGCTGTTAATTCTATATCATCTAAATTATTACCAGTGATCTTAACTTCAATAGGTTTGACGTTTCCTAACACGGCATCCATAAGAATACTGCCACTTACTACATTCATCTTCTCAACCTCCGGAATCTGTTCAATTCTTTGTCTGAGGACTTGAGCAATTTCTGCAGCTGAGCGCTTGCGATCTTCTGGTAGAACAAGCTTGGCACCGATTGTGCTAACATTTATTCCCTCTTTGAAACCGACAGAAGTTAAAAGTCCCTGGTCTGTTTGTCCCGATACGGAGTACATGGAACGTAACTCAGGGACCTCTTCCAAGAAAATCTGCTCAACCATAGCGGCAACTCTTTCGGTTTCTTTGGCATTGACGCCGACATCCAATTCTATGACGGCATTCAAATCCCCAGCATCCACATTCGGGATATATCCAGTTCCTATCGTGAAGCTTAAGGCAATTGTAATACAGAAGATTGTTATAAAAGCCCACAAGACAATTTTCCGGTTATTAAGCGAAAAATTTAGTGTCTTTGCATAGACCTCGCCGATATAATGGAGAATTGCTTCACATATATTGTAGAGCTTGTGATGCTTCCTTACCCTCCCTTTCACAGGTACTTTCAGAAGTTTCGATGACAGCATGGGAGTCAAAGTTAGAGCAGTAAATAATGAAGCTAGCAACGTTACAGTTACTATAACAGCCAATTGTTTGAACATAATACCGACAAGTCCGCTCATAAATATCATCGGTAAGAAAACTACAATCGTAGTCAAAGTGGACCCAGTAATTGCCATGCCCATTTCTCCAGTACCAAAAATGGCAGCCTCTTTTGAGCGAGTTCCATTTTCTATATGGCGGGTAATATTCTCCAATATTACAATTGCATTATCGACCACCATCCCTATAGTCACTGCCAGAGCAATCAGAGATATGATATTGATTGTATAGCCTGAAAGGAGCATGAATATGAATGCCGAAACCAGAGAGAAGGGAATGGTCATAATAATGATTAAGCTACTGTGAAAATCCTTAAGAAAGAACAGGACAACAAGGATGACAAAGAAGGCAGCATAAAAGATTGAACTGCTTAAATTGTTGATTGACTCTGAAACCAGTTCTGACATGTCCATCAGCTCGGTAATTTTAACGTCCTGTGGGAGAGAATTCTGGATTGCTTTAACTTCTTTTTTCACTGCTTTGGCAACTGTTAAAGTGTTCGCGTCTGACTGTTTCTGAACGAGCATTATCACAGATTTTTTCCCGAAAGAATGAATATAACAGTCACTATTCTTCATAGTATCTTTAACTGTCGCGACATCACAAACGCGAATTATCTCGCCATTGAAACTGGAAATTGGCATCTGGGAGATTTCTTCGATACTGCCAAATTCAGCGGGCATGCGCACCGAAATTCCCATCTTACCATCGTCAATCATCCCGGCGGGAATAGAAATATTCTGCATTTTCATGGCCTGCGCTATTTCCGATGGAGTGAGATTAAAAGCCGCCAATTGAAACGGATTACATTGCACTACGATTTCTCGTTCCGGCTGACCGATAACAATGGTTGTCCCCACACCAGATAAGCGCTGAATGCGATTTGTTACTTGGTCTTCACAAATCTTATTCAAGCCATTGAAGCTTTCATCAGCTTCAATATTATATACTAAAACGGGCATCACTGAGCTGGTAAATTTATATATAATAGGGGTTCCAGCTTCCGACGGAAGATCTGTCTTAGCAAATTCTATAAGATCTCTAATATTGTTTGAGGCTTGATCCAGGTTTTCACCCCAATTAAACTGCATTATTACGAATGATACGTTCTCACGTGAATTTGATTTGATGGATTTTAGGTTACTGGCTGCCGCTAAGTAAGTTTCCAGCTTTTTTGAAACCTGTTCCTCTACTTCTCGAGCACTGGCACCAGGATAGATTGTCATGACAGTCAATGTAGGCAATTCGATATCGGGCAGCACATCTTTAGGAAGACTAAATAGCGAGACTAATCCGAATATCAGAATGGCTACAAACACCATTGCTGTGAATACAGGATTTTTGACTGCTATCTGGGGTAAACGCATTTTATTTCTCTCCTGAGATCACTACCTGACTTCCATCGGATAGTTTATTCTTGCCATCAAGGGCAACTATCTGTCCCGCGGCAAGATTGTCTACCACTGCCCAATCCCCGAAGTAAGACAAGACATTAACAACTTTACGTTGGGCAGTATTATTTTTGATGAGGTATACATATTGATCTTTGGTGCCGGCTTGTTGCAGAAGTGCAAATTTCGGAATCATGGTCCCTCTCTGTGCTGGTAATTGCAATTCAACTGTACATGACATTCCCGGCTTTAGTCTGTGGTGGCTGTTCGCAACAGCTATATCTACATCTGCACTATGAGAAATTGTGCTTAGGAGAGGTGAGATTTTGGTAATCTTGCCCGTAAACGAGGTACCTTTTATCGCATCCGTTTTTATCATTGCTTTCTGTCCGATTCTTATTTGATTCAAGTCCTTCTCGTTTACTTTAATCTTGATAAGAACAGGATCAATCTGCATCAAGCTGACAATTCCTGAGCTGGGTGACATACCGGGGGATAAATTTGGGTAAAAGAAGTAATTTTCTCCTTCTCGAACCAGATGTTTCATAACCACTCCGGAAAAAGGAGCTCGAATCTCGGTGTTTTTGCGTGCCATTTGAAGTTTCAGGTTAGCGGCATCATACAAGGCTTTAATATGATCAAATTCCTGCTGGGAAACACTATTTTTAGCCAGAAGGGTTTGCATCCGCTCAAAATCTTTTTTAACAGCTTGGTACTCAATTTCAGATTGACTAAGAAACTCATCAGACATGACAGCTATCAGTTCTCCTTCTTTAACTGTCCCTCCCTCAGTGACCAGAATTTGTTCGACTTTTCCAGGAACAACGCTTCCAATATTTGCTTCTTTATTGGGGCTGACAGTACCGGAGAAAGAAAGAACGGTGCTATAGAGAGAGTCGACGGCTGTGACAGTGGATATTACAACCTGCTCTGGGACATCTTTAAGGCTATTTTTATGATTACATCCGACTAATCCCAAGGCCAAGATTAATATGATTAGGCACCTACTATTGGCGATGGGGGGAAGTGTTCTTCTTGTCATTTTTTCTCCCTTAATATAAAAGACTGAGGGTCTTTTCAAGATTGGCTCGCTTTGTATACAGATCAGTCTGCGCCTCGATAAGTTCTGTTTTAGCATTCAACCATGAGACTTGTGCTTCCAAGACGTCTGAGCTTTTACACATTCCTTCGTCAAAACGATTTTGCGTAATTCTTAGATTTTCTTCAGCTTGGGACACTGATTTTTCCGAGAGTTGTATCCTTTTGAGGGCTTCCTTGTATTGCAATTCAGCTTGTTTGATCTCCAATTCAAATAACTCCTTACTTTGCTCCAAGATCAGTTGTGTAGATTGCTGCTGATGTTTAGTTGCCGAGATTGTATGTTTTCGGGCATTGAAATCAAAGAGTTCCCATTGAGCCACTATACCAACTTGCCAGTTATGTCCAAAATCTGCTTCAAAGCTATCGTAAGGATTGGGATTTTGATAATTTGCACTTGCCTGTAAAGCGATATTGGGGAAGTATCTTGATTGTTCTATTTTAGTAAGCGATTGCTTGATTTCCATCTCTTGTTTAAGGATAAGCACTTCTGGTCTATTCTCGATATACTCCTGGACTTTAGTTGAGTCATAGGGGACATATGGGATCTCAGATAATGTGACCGGTAGAGCAATAGAAGATTCAATTGGTTCTCCAATAATCTGATTTAACGCCATAGTTGCTAAATGGACCCCATTCTTAGCTTTGAAGGACATCAATTCGGCTTCGTTGAGCTTGACTTGCACTTTTAAAAGATCATTCTGGGTTGTAACTCCCGCATCATAAGCATTCTGAACTTGGGAAAGTAAGGTTTGAACTAAAGCCTGGTAGTCGTTTGCCAAGGCATATTTTGCAGATATATTTACTAAGCGCCAGTAAGCTTCGTCAGTTTGGTAGATCAGCTCATTTCCGGTTTTCTGCAAACTGGCATCACTAATCTTTTCAGCAGACTTACTGATCTTATATTGCTGGATCAGTTTCCCTCCGGTGAAGATTGGTTGTGTCAAGGTGACATCAAAAATCCAGTTGTTTTCTTTGCCAATTGACAGTGAATATTCGTCTGGCAAGTATCCTTCGGTCTGCATTCCCAAGAGAGTAGCGTAAAACGGATCTGATACTATAGCTGGATTGCTTATCGCCAACCCTTGCAGCAACTCAGCTATTGGGAGATCCATAGTATAATCTATGTTCTCATCGACGTATGTGTAACTGCCAAGCGTATGAACGCGAGGAAAGAATTGTGTAAATGATGCTTTTCGCGTAGACTGTGCCGATTGCTGTTGCGCCTGTGCAGCTTGCAGTATCTTGTTATGGGCGATGGCTTTAGCTCGACACTCTTCTAAGGTGAGATAGGTTGTCTGCCCGGAAAGAACGTTCACTGTCCCCAAGAATAAAACGAGCAGGGTCACGAAATTTGTTATTCTGAGTAATGAGATGAGTTTCATATTATACCACACCTATTGATAATACACGCAAACGATATCTGTTTATTCGTTCAAAATAGAATAAAAAAAAAGGGCTCGTCAGCATTAGCTTTCCAGTCCTTTGAGTAAGATATCGATAAAAACATCGAAATTGTTATCATTGTCTACGTTTGATAAGTCATCACTAAAAACAAGCTGTAACATCAAGCCCCGGGTTGCGTTGACAAGATAATAGGCTATGGAAGAAACATATTCATAATAGGAAGAGGAAAACTCTTTTAATATGATACCATTTCTTAAAATGCCGGTTACTTCTTCCATATCCAAAGTGTCCAATTTCTTTTTTACTATTGCCGTATTGAAGGGTATCACATCTAATTCACCTTTGATTAGGGAATAGATGAGCAGCTTTTTTTTAGTTTCAGTCAAAATCGTTTTCAAGTACAATCGTAGTTTTTCAGCGGAATTCCGCCCTTTACTACTTTCTTTAACTACAACATAGTGTAATTCATAGATTTCCTTAGTTATTACTCCGTGCAGGACTTCTTCCTTGTTTTTGAAGAAGCGATAGAGGGTGCTCTTGCTTTTTCTGGCTGTTTTTGCGATATCTTCCATTGTGGTTTTCACGAATCCAAACAGTTGGAATAACTTTTTGGATACATCGATCAAATCGTCTTTGATGCGTTGTTCTTTTAATGTTAAGCTCATCGCAAGTCACTCCTCTTTAAAATTATCGGTACGATTATACCATCGTGCGTACAATAAAATTTAGTCGCATAATATTGTCAAGCACGAGTCTCATTTTTTTTATGTATTCTATATCCTCATTGTGGCACTTTTGGGGGCACTTGTAAAGAGTCACTGATAATTGCAAATAGCGATCACTTGGACAAATTAGATAAGTCGAAGAGAGAAAAGAATATCTGAAAAGCATTTGCAGAAAACCACTTGGACATTTACTCAGCAAATCTCATTGTTTTGATCACCAAAACCTGCAAATTGGGCACTATATTGTCCAAGTGGTAGTTACTATTATCAGCTCCAGAATCAAGAGAAAAAACCCGTAATGATATATGCAATATACCAATACGGATTACGTATGGAAGCTGTTGGATTCTTGGATATGTATATGTTTTGGCATTTGCAATTTTCGGTGAGCGTATTTGCAATTTTCGGTGACTCTTTATAGAAGGTTGAGAAGGTTAAGAGTGTTGAGAGAGTTTAGAGAGTTTAGAGGGTTGAGCTACATTAAAAGCCCGGAGGGCGAAACAACGATGTAGAGGGTGCGTAAGCCCCTCGAGGTATGAAGCCCCGAGTTTTTTCTTTTTTTCCCTTTTTAAAAAAGCCAGAAGGGCGACACAATGATGTAAAAGGTGGCGTAAGCCCCTCTGAAAATTAATTTACCTTAAAATCCGCGAAATTCACAAAATCTGCGTAATCTGCGTGAAAAAACTTCTTAAGGAACATTGTCCTCCGTCTATATTACTTTAAAAACGGAAGCCAACAAGAAATTTGAAATTGCTATAAAATGTCTCGTCTATATAACTATTATCAAATACGGGAGTGAGACCCCTTTCATATCTGAATTCACAAAGAATCTTATTGAAATCCAGACCCAGATTGAATTGGTAGCCAATAACGAAGGAAGATAATTCAGCAAATTCTTCATCTGTATAATCACCTTCTTCCTCTTCACCTAATGCTCTAATTTCCCAGCCCGAACTAACAGGAATACTGGCAGAAAATCCGGCACCGAGATATGGTTTAACAGCTGAATTGGGGAGTGGAACATTTAGGATCAAGGATACCGGTACCTGGATCATATAAATATTATGGGTAATGGTAAAAGGGACTGTATCAAAATCTTCATCTTCAAAATCTAAATTTACTTTCCATTTGGAACCATTCATACTCAAAGCAATTTCCCCACGCAGATCAATATTACTGGTTATATTTGTAGTACCTGTAAGCCCGAGATGAAAAAGGGTTCTGTTATTGATAGTAAAACCTGCATCATCAAGGTCTTCAATATCATCTCCGCTAAAATTAGCAATGTTTAAACCTCCGATTATACCTGGTTGGATTTCTGGTAAAGTTTGGGACTGAAGCCCTATTGCCAAAAGCAATAAAAGCATTATTAACAAGAAAGTATTGGTTTTCATAATTCTTCCCCTTTTGTATTAGAAATTTATGCTTCTGTTTATTCTTTTAACCTTTGTATTTTTATTAGTTTTACTGTCAATCTTTTTTCTGCTCCTTATAGGATATAAGATTAGTAACTTACCATAAAAAAAGAAAAACCTTGACATTATTTTAGAGAAATACATATTTGCATTTGTCTTTATTTAAGCTGAAGAAAAAATAAATAACTATGGAGGTTCAAATGAATGAAGAATTAAAAGAACAAGTGCAGGATCAAGTTTCGGAAGAAAGTTCTGAGACCGAAGAACAAGCTCCTGCAGTTTTAGGGGATACGCGTAAAAAGAAATCAGTTTTAATCCCTGTTCTAATCATTTTATTTATCATTCTTGTGATTATTGCCGGTTACTTTTATGCAACATATTCTCCCCAAATTCGTCATATCAGTAAAAATGCTTTGGCAGTAGCAAAGGTTGATATTCCCAAGCTCATTAAAAAGTCCGGAGCAATGAAAAAGGGTGAAATTGACGAGGAAATAATTTCAGCCCTGGAAGATTATAATTTGGAAGCATTAGTTAAAGACCCGCGTAGCACGGGACTAATAACTGCTAAGCCATCATACCTTTTTGGTGAGTTTGATACGAAAGAAAACATTCCCTATATTTTTTTGGTTATGCCTATTGCTA